>Ga0114977_10000119_pt1 | contig 50721 bp, 44 predicted proteins | sample S_130805_MF_Meta_FD_87026 | JGI IMG/M metagenome (GOLD analysis project Ga0114977, IMG submission 87026) | Freshwater microbial communities from Lake Simoncouche, Canada to study carbon cycling - S_130805_MF_MetaG | ecosystem: Environmental > Aquatic > Freshwater > Lake | place: Lake...
AAGATCCATTCGAATTTCTGCACCAGATAAACGCCGGAGAGGATCATAATGAAGCGCATTATCACCGCACCCAACACACCCCAAAACAACACTCGGTGTTGATGTTCAACTGGAACTTTAAAGTAACGGAAGATCAGCACAAACACGAAGATGTTATCCATACTGAGGGAAAGCTCAACCACATATCCCGTGATAAAATCCAAAGCCATTGAATCGCCGGCATGAAACTTAATCATCACAGCAAATATGCAGGCCAAAGCAAACCAAACAACCGTCATCCCCATAGCAGCTTTAAAGGATGGCTTCACCTCTTTTTTATTAAACAACCCTAAATCTAATGCTAAAGACACTGCTATAAAGGCAAGGAACGCTATCCATATTTCCAAAGAAAAAGTCATATTATTTGATCTCCACAAAAGATTTTAAACGCAATTTTTGCATGTAGGCTTGAAACTGTATATTAACCTTTTTCTGCCACAGAATGTTCCGAATTTGCTCTGGCGCAATGGCTGAAACATTATCCTTTGCGCTGCTCTTTTTATCCAAAACTTTGATGATGAAATACCCCTGTTTTGTGCGTATAGGGGCAGTAACAGAACCCACAGCCGTTGTTGCAACCACCATCCCAACCTCTGGCGGCAATTGCGATTTTAACAACCAACCCACTTCTCCACCTTTTTCGGCCGTGGTGCTTTGAGAAAAAGATTTCGCCAGCTCAGAAAAACTAGCCCCTAAAGACAACTGCGCCCGCAGCTCATTGATAAGGTTATCCACCCCTGGGTTATCGGCGAATAACACCAATTCTGCCAGATGATATCTGACTTCCGCAGATTGCGCCCTAACTTCCTTTAACACTTGGTTGGTGGCTTCTTGCAGCTCTAGCTCGCTGATATTCACCATTGGCTCGATGATTAATTCCAGCAGCCTGGCTTGAATAAGTTGATATCTCAGCTGCCTTTTGAACTCTTCAACATTACCACCTTTAGATTGAATATAGCTGTAAAGTTGAGCCTCCCCCGCCATGCGGTTTGCAGCGGCCATGCGCTTAACGCCTCTGCTCACCTCCACTTCACCGACTTCTATTTTATATCCACGGGCGGCTTTTTCCATCAGCTTTTCATTTATGAGGTTTTGCAGGGTCTGCATGCGAATGGCCTGCCTTGCACTCACTGAATCTTGCATGCCACTAAGGCCTATGGCCAGGTTGATGCGCTTATTTAAATCTTCATTAGTGATCACTTCTTTGTTCACAACTGCAATCACTCCCTGCTGCATAGCCAAGGCACCATGGGGTAAGCTTAATAAAACGATGGTCAACAGCATGCAGTGCAACATATTCATATCAGCCTCTAAAAAGTTGGTAGTTCAATTTTAAACAAATATAGCGTAGTTGGAACTAAATTATTCAGCGTCGTGTAATCACGCTTCACTTCAGTTATCATATTAAAGCATTCCCCTTTGTAATTCAAGCCCAATCCGTCTTCAATCATTTCCCGCTTAACACCCACAGGTTTTTGGCCAAGATTGCGCCTATATCTTGCCGTCACCCACCATGAGTCATAGAAGTTATAAGCGGTTGCTAGCGATATTTCTTGCCTATAGATGTTGCTGTAACTGGTTGCTTTTTTGCTTGCAGCGCTGTAATCGGCCATAAAGCTCCACTTGTTGTGTTGATATAACAACGAAACTTCATTGCGGTTCACGGCGCCATTGCGATGATCCAAGCGCAAACGATGCAATATTTCCAGGTTGGTTAATGGTTCATAAGTAACCTGCGCCACATAATCAGATAATTTATCCTCAAGGCCAGAGCTGGACTTATATGTCGTTTTCTTCATGCGATAGCTTTGCCCTAATAAAAAGCCAATCCGCTTAAGCAAGAGATTGTGAATGGATCCACGAACACCATAGTTGGCACGATTGCCTGTTTCGAGCAAATCCTTCCCTAAATAACGGTTGTCGCTGAAAAGATTACTGGCATCCAGGTCAAAAACTTGACTGTCTTCGTTGGGGATTTTAGGTTCTGCTTTTCTATTAGGACTTACAATCAACTGCACCACTGGCTCTAGCACGGCAGAAGCTGAACCCATTTTGTTTATCAGTGGGTATGACCATTCCGCCTTCAACTGCGGATGCACCCGGCCATAGCTTCCCTTTTGCCCACCGCTGTTTTGAGGCGCCGCTCCTGGATTTTTTATAGCCCTATAACCAACTTGATAGGCATCCCCCCTAACCTTAAGGCTCAAACCAAAAATCTGGCCGTATGGCATAGAGATTCTCTTTTTAACCTCATTCTCCATAACGAATCTGTTATATCTGGTTCCTTGCAACCTGTTTATATGCAACACATTAAGCTTAGTGTTCATTGTTGCATCAATGGCCTGCAGCTTCTTTTCGTGCTCAGCCCTTACAAATGGCAAGGCATTAGGAGTTGTGGCTTCATACATGCCTGGGCGCAAGTCTTGAAACGTGATAACTTGCGAATCGACATAATAATCATCACTCCATTTGCGATGATAAAGCTTGCTGGTGAGGGTATCCTCCATCATCAACTTATGCACTTTGCTGTAAGTTAAGCTGGAATCTCGAACTCTTTGCACTTTAAACCCATAATCACCAGCGAAAAACCCACTACCTTGATGGAAGTCACCATAAGAATTTATATGGCCATAAATATATCTTCCACTGGCGCGAGACCCGTCTTTATTAAGCTTAGTTCCATCAGCCAAGCTTCCTGCCAATTGATATGACCCATTCTTCACTTTATGCCTGAATTCCATTTCATGAATGGTGGGATATTTGCTGTTAGTGCTGATTGAGGGGGTATAGGTGAAATCTTTATTAGGGGCTATGTTAAGATAGAAGGGCGTCTGCACGGCGGCGCCATTTACTTTAGAGCCTTTAAATCCAAAGTTTAAGAATCCGGTTTTTCTTTTGGCCCCCGGTGTTGGCATAGAAAAATATGGCGTGTAAAAAACTGGCACCCCATGGGCTTCAATCCTGGCGTTCTTATAATGAACCGTTTCTGTCTCAAGGTTTATATTGGCTTCAGAAGCCCGCACCTGCCACAGCGGCACAAAAGGCCGAAGATTATCTTTGCACACTTGGCACGGTGAAAACACTAAGGAATAAAGCCTGGTGTGTTTTTTATCAATCATTTCTGCCGCATGCGAAGCAAACAGCCCCTTCTTATTTATCCTAGCTTTAAAAGAAAGCAGGCGCCCACGATGCATTTGGTTTTCAAGATTCAAAACATCAGCATAATATATGCTGCCATCTTCGCGCCGCAAAGAAACATGACCCTTGGCATAAAGCTTATCTTGCTTTTTTATATATATTATCTCATCTGCCAGGACTGTCTCATCCCCCTGCACCACCTTGACTTCACCCTTGGCTATATAAGCATCTTGATTTTGGTCATAAAAGAACAGATCCCCTTCAATCTCCACCGGGTGCTTAGTTGGCATCGCCGCAGCAGCAAGGGTTGATGAAACCATTAGACCCATCAAAAATAAGGCCCTTACCATCATGCATTATTCCCTGTTGCAAGGTTATGGAAGTTTTGCATCAAACTGTCTATTATCTGATTAGGCAAGGCATACCTCTGCGTTTTATCTCCATGAGTTATCGCAGAAACCGGCGTTATTTCTGTCGCCGTTCCTGTGACAAATGCACCATCAAATTCCTTGATCTCGTCCAATTTCACATGCCTTTCTTCCACCCTTAACCCCAATCTTGGCGCCACTTCTTTAATGATTGCCTGCCTGGTGAGGCCATCTAAAAAGCAATCAGGAATAGGTGTAACCAACTTTTCGCCTTTAACAAAGAATAAATTAGAGGTGCTGCTTTCTGTTATATTATCATATATATCAAGGATCACCGCATCATCAAAGCCTTTGCTTTCCGCTTCACCCTTGATCATGGTTGCCATCATATATGTGGCCGAAACTTTAGCCTTATGAGGCACAGTTTCTGCAGTTCCTTTTTTCCACGCTGAAACAAGAAGATTTAGCCCACTCTCCCTTAAGGTGCTGCGCTTATCTTCAAAGCTGCCCCAAGCAGCGATCAAAACATGAATAGGGCAACTTGCCCCATTAATAACCATGGTGCTGCCCTGACCGCGCCACACCAAAGGTCGCATATATCCATTCTTCACATCGTTGGCCTTAATCACCTTGTGGCAAGCTTCCTTCAATTGATCGATTGTGTAAGCAACCTTCATGCCTATGGCGCTGGCAGAATCAAGAAAGCGCTGCAGATGCTCTTCCAACTTGAATGGAACGTAATTGTATATCCTAATTCCTTCAAAAGCGCTGCTACCATAATGCAAGGCGTGGGTCATAACGTTAACCTTAGCATCGGCGGTTGGCACCATCACATCGTCCAACCAAACATTTGCACCGAAGTTTTTCTCTGGATTATTCATACATTCATTTGCTAATAATTTATATTATCAATTACTATACATAACTAAATAAGAAAAGTAGAGCGCAAAAATGGATATGGATGGATATTTTTGACTGTATATGTTATAATGCAACAAGATTTTATTCGGTATATCAAGTGAATGCATTATCCACCCAATTCGCTGGCCTAAAAACCATCAAAGAAATAATTAAAGAATTTGGCATTCAACCAACCAAAGCTCTTGGGCAAAATTTTTTATTGGACGGGGCAATCCCCGACAGAATGGTTTTGCATGCGGGGAATTTATCCGGCAAAACCATAATCGAAGTTGGCCCTGGCCCGGGCATTTTAACCAGATCTCTGCTGGCAAGCCAGGCGAAAAAAGTTATCGCCATTGAAATGGATGAGCGCTGCCTGCGCGCCCTTACCCCCCTTCAAGAAATGGCACCTGACAGATTGCAGCTGTTACAGAACGATGCACTGCGCATCGATTGGGGCAACCTGATCGCTGATAAATACAGCGTGATCGCCAACCTGCCATATAACATCGCCACCCCTCTTCTGATCAATTGGATGGCCCAAGGCAGGATTGAGCAGATTATTGTTATGATTCAGAAAGAAGTGGCGCAACGATTCTGCGCAACGCCAAGCGACGATGGTTATGGCAGGCTTTCCGTTCTCACCCAATCACGCTGGCATGCGGAAATTCTTTTCGATGTGGCGCCTGAAGAATTCTTCCCGCCACCAAAAGTTAACTCCAGCGTCATCAGGTTTGCACCATGCGCCAACCCCTTGGATGACATAACCTATAAGAAGTTAGAAAAGGTTTGCACCATCGCCTTCGCCCACAGAAGAAAGATGGTCCGCGCGGCTCTGAAGAAAATATTTCCTGAGGCAGAACTAACCCTGACAGAAATCGGTGCGCGCCCAGACAGCAGAGCCGAACAACTGACCTTAGCACAATATATCTCCTTAGCAAGGATGTTGAAATGAAAGCCAGTGAGCCGTTAATAAGCTTGAAAGAAGTGGAGATGAACTTTGGCGGCAAGTCCCTCTTCACGGATCTATCATTGCATATATATTCACAAGATCGCATCTGCTTAATCGGCAGAAATGGCGAAGGCAAATCAACCCTTATGCATCTGTTATGCGGCCTTAAAGAGCCAACCAATGGCGAAGTGTGGGCCATGCCTGGAATCAAGGTTGGATATTTATCTCAAAACATGGATATGCCAGACAATATAACTGTGTGGGATTATGTGTTTAAGGGCCTGGATCCAGAAAATCAATCCCTCTCTAATGAATATATGGTGAATATGGTTATATCGCCCCTGTCTTTAGAGAAAGATTGGATAATGGGCAACCTCTCCGGAGGGCAAAAGCGCAGAGCCGCCCTGGCAAAAGCCTTGATTATGCAGCCAGATTTATTATTGCTGGATGAACCCACTAATCATTTGGACATAACCGCTATCGAATGGCTTGAGGATTATCTTGCCTCCTTCCCTGGCGCCGTGATGACCATAAGCCATGACCGCAGGTTTTTATCCAATGTCTCACGCAGCACTTTTTGGCTGGATCGTGGCACATTAAGGCATAACAACAGCGGCTATCAGAATTTTGACGACTGGTCTTTGAAAATCATAGAACAGGAACAACGCGAATTAAATAACCTGCACAAACGCCTGCAGGAAGAAGACGACTGGCTGCATGGCGGCGTGACAGCCCGGCGCAAACGCAATCAGCGCAGGCTTCATGATATATACGCAATGCGGGAAAAACTGCAATCGGCCCGCAGCCAAATCAGACAGGCCACTGCCAAAATCCAGCTGGACACCTTAAAGCCTGAGCTGTCCTCAAAGTTAGTTGCCGAGTTCAGAAACGTCTGTAAATCTTATGAGAATAAAAAAATCATCGAGGATTTTTCATATCGAATCATTCGTGGCGATAAAATTGGGATAGTTGGCAGAAATGGCAGCGGTAAAAGCACATTCTTAAAGCTGCTGGTCGAACAACTTACCCCTGATTCTGGCTCGATAAAATTGGGCAAAACCATACAGGTCACCTATTTCGACCAAACGCGCACCGAACTTGACCCTGATAAAACCCTTTGGGAGACCCTCTGCCCAACAGGTGGGGACAGAGTGATGGTCGCAGGCCACGCTCTTCATGTTGTGGCCTATTTAAAGAAATTCCTATTTGATCCTAAGCTTGCCAAGGCTAAGGTTTCTATATTATCAGGTGGGCAAGCCAACCGCCTGTTGCTGGCGAAAGCTTTGGCCAACCCAGGCAATGTTTTGATCCTTGATGAGCCAACCAACGACCTTGATATGGACACCCTCGACCTTATCGAAGAGATATTAGCCGACTTTGGCGGCACCCTGCTGCTGGTCAGCCATGATCGTGACTTTATCGACAGAATTGTAGGCAAAACCCTGGTGTTTGAAGGCAACACCGTGATCGATGAATATCTTGGTGGCTACACAGATTATCTCAACCACATCAAAAGCAAGACCATCGCCTCCAGGCAGAGCAAACAAAGCAAAGCGCCATCGGAACAACCCGCCGAACGAGAAGTGCAGCCCGGCAAGATGTCATATAAATTGGTGAAAGAATTGCAAGATCTGCCTTCGGCGATAGCGGCCATGCAGCAGGAAATAGCCTATTGCGAAGAGATGCTGGCCGACGCCAACCTCTATACCCATGACCCCAAGCAATTCCTTGAATTATCGCAAAAGTTAGTGAACCTGCAAGATCGCTTGGCAGAATCAGAACTGCGTTGGCTGCACCTCAGCTTGATGCAGGAAGGGTGAAGAGGGAAGAGCCAATTTCCTAAATAGTTTACACCCCACTCAAACCAACTTGCTGCAAGTAGTTTTAATCCTGCTGCAGGCTTCCCTCAGCACATCATCCGACGCTGTGTATGTCATTCTGAAAAAGTTATCCATACCAAATGCACTGCCAGGAACCACGGCGACCTTCGCCTCTTCCAGCAGATAATTGGCAAAATCGTAATCATTTGCAATGATCTTGCCACCGGGGGCGCGCATACCGATCACTCTATGACAATCTGCAAAAATATAAAAGGCACCCTCTGGCTTTTTGCATGAAACTTCAGGGATATCATTGAATATTGACAGCACCAGATCACGCCTTTTCATAAAGATTTCTTTTTGCTTTAACTCCGGTGACTTTTGCAAAGCTGCAAGCACTGCAAATTGGCTTACCGAACATGGATTTGATGTGCTTTGCGACTGCACCACACACATCATTTTTATCAGCTCTGGATTGCCAGCTCCATATCCTATGCGCCATCCCGTCATGGCATATGCCTTTGAAACACCATTAACCGTTAAGATGCGATCTTTCAATGATGGTTCAACCTGGGCCATGGTGTAAAACTTCAAGCCATCAAAAACCAAATGCTCATAGATATCATCCGTCATAAGCTGCACATGTGGATGAGCCAGCAAAACTTCTGCTATGGCTTTCAATTCATCGTAGCTATAAACCACACCCGTTGGATTGGAAGGCGAGTTTAATATAACCCATTTAGTGCGCTTGGTTATGGCACCATTCAAGGCAGATGGCGTAAGCTTAAATTCATTTGAACAGCTAACAAAAACAGGCGTCCCCCCGGCAAAAAGAACTATATCAGGATAGGAGACCCAATATGGAATGGGGATTATCACCTCGTCCCCCTGTTCAACGGTTGCCATTATGGCATTAAATATCACCTGCTTGGCGCCGGATCCCACTGATATGTTACTGGGGTTATAACTCAGCTGATTCTCCCTTTCAAACTTCTGGCAGATCGCTTTTTTTAACGCGGGCATGCCATCCACGGCTGTATATTTTGTTTTGCCGGAATTGATGGCCTCTATAGCTGCAACTTTTATATATTCTGGGGTGTCAAAATCGGACTCTCCCATGCTGAGGCTTATAACATCTTCCCCGGCAGCCTTCATGGCCGCGGCATTTGCCGCTATCTCTAAAGTTGGTGATGGCTTAATAAGCTGCATCCTGCCGGCTGATATATGATTTTTTTTCATCGATAATAATATGAACATTAAGTTAAATAAGGAATATCACTAAGGCCCGGTTAATTCAAGCGCAGTCTTATCAGAGAAAAGACTTGCTTCCTTAAAGCAGAAAACTTAATCTATTAAATAGCATTTATTATAGATACGCATTTATGGGACTTGATCTTTCCAAACACCACATAACCTCCAAAATCCAAAGCGGGGAATACTTTAAAGAAGCCAGGGATTGGTATGCGGTGAAATATCTTTCTATAAAAACTCAACATCTTTATCTTTTTATCATCGCCCTGTTATCAGTGTGCTCGACCTATATTGCCATAGGAACCAGCATATTAAACCAAACGACAATCAGCTATCCTATACCATTATATTTTAACAACTCGATGCAATATTTCCCGCAGATCTTGCCTTTGTCGCAACCGGGCGACACCATCAACATTTCAGTGGGCAGATATATGGTCAATTATTACATCACCAAACGGGAAGGATACAACCCTTTAAAAATTGATCCTGAGAATTGGGCCAAGCATCTTTCCCAAATTCAAAGCCTTTCTTCTCGCAGGGTTTTCAGCCAGTATCAAGCCTGGGTGGATCCCACAATAAACCCTGACAGCCCATTAATAACTTATAAAGACAACACAGAAAGAACCATCGATATAAAAGATATTATCTTTGACCGCAATGAAGCCATTCCAAGCAGCGCCGTGGTGATGTTCACCAGCACAGAAAAAACCAGAGACTCAGCCATCAGCAGCAATTGGTCTGCCGAGATCAAATTCAGCATGGCCGATGCCGGCATGGCAATTGAAGACCCCTCCGACATGCAGTTTGTTGTGACAGCCTATAACGCCACCCCGATCAATTAATTATTGATCTGGATGAAAAACAAGTGAGTAATGGATATGTTGTAAATGCAAAAAGCCTCAAGAGACTCGTCATCCTCTAATCCTTTAATTATTTAACTTGATTATTCCCTGTTCCAATCGACTTTATATCCCGGCACTTCCATCCGGCCGATGATGGCATTAATATGGTTTGGCCCACCGGTTAAAAACCTTCCATAGGATGTGTTCCTTGGCTTTTGTGCTTTAGTGATCACGATCACATTGTCATAGAAGTTAATGGAGTTTATCCACAGTATGTAAAGCTCCTTCTCTTTCCTAAGTTGGTCGCCATCAATGTTAAGCCCGCTGTGGAAGAAATTAACCAGATCAACAAGCTCTTTAAAAAACTCTATCACTGAATTTGGGCTTTTTAAACCGCCACCAAAATTGCCTCCCCAATATGAAGTTTGTACATCTTCTATCTTAAAAACTGATCATAAATATCCAAATAATTTAACCATTTATCTGAAACCAAATCCCTGTGAGCAAAAAACACTTCTGAAAAAGTTGGTAAACCATGATCATTCCCTTAAAATATTAAATTATGCTTAACAATACGCCATGGCGCAACGTCCCGTCACCCCCCCTAGCACATCTTTTAGTAGCAACGCATTGTACATAAACAATATCTAACCACTTGCCAATTACATCAAATAGCGAAGCTTGACGCTTTATTCAGCATAATTTTACATTTATCTGAGCCACCACATCATCCTCCATCATTCCCTTCCAACAAAGAAGTAGGTAATTTATTAAAGAGCCTTATTTTATTAAGGGGCAAGATAGGGCTTCATTACATTAATTAGCTGTATATATTACAGAATTTCCCCCTATTAACGCCTTTATTTAGCAATAAGTTAACATTATCTTAATAAAAACGCGACTTTATAAGAATACGAAGCATTTTTGCAACAAATATACTTGAAACAATTGTTAATATAAGTTATAAAGATAAACATTAACCACAATCAGGAGATTAGTAATGTCAAAAATATTAAAACCATCTATACTAGTTGTAGACGACGAAGAGTCAATATCTGCCGTCATAAAGTATAACCTTCAAAAAGAAGGCTATCGAGTGCAAACAGTTGCAGATGGCGACGAAGCTTTATCAATCGCACAAAGCAGCAAACCAGATCTTATTCTTCTAGACTGGATGCTTCCTTCAGTGCCAGGAGTTGAAATCTGTAGAAAACTGCGCGAGCAACCAGAGACGGCTAATATTCCTATCATCATGATCTCTGCAAAAACCGAAGAGTTTGATCGCATCACAGGATTAGACAAAGGCGCAGACGACTATATAATTAAACCATTTTCGCCAGCAGAATTAGTTGCTAGAATAAAAGCCATCCTTCGCAGAATGCGCCCGGCCTTCTCTAGCAAAGTTTTGTCTTTCGACGATATGGAAATGGATCTTCTAAGCCATTCAGTGCACAGAACTGGTGGTGAAGTGAAATTAGCACCGCTAGAGTTCCAAATATTACAAATATTGATGGAACACCCTAATCGCGTGTTATCACGCGAAGCATTAATCGATAAAATTTGGGGCAGCGAAACTTATGTCGGCTCTAGAACTGTCGATGTGCATATCACCAGATTGAGAAAAGCTTTGTTGAAACAAAGTGTAACCGGTGAAGACATTATTAAAACTGTTCGCCTTGCTGGATACACATTGCGCACACAACGCAGAATCCCTCAGCCAGTTATAGGCTAATTGCATTGCCGCATCTCACTTAATATCACTTTAAGTGAGATGCAATTACTAAAGCACTGGGCAAAGGGCACCACCCTTAACTCCACTACCCAGTGTTTCAGCAATTCACCGTCATCTATAATAACTTCATTGCCCTTTCACCAAAAAGCTCGCGTCGCCAGCCAGAGCTCACTTTTGATGGCTTTTTTTCCAGAACTTTAAATATATCTTTACTGCTGGCTATCAGCTCGGCTGGAAGCTCAGCCTCCTTGGCCACCTCAGCAAGAAGATCTTTAATCGCAAAAAACACATCTCCCTTCCTTTCTCGGGCAACGAATCTATTATCCCACTCCTCAGCGACGCTGACTCTATAACTTTCAACATCAGTCTTGGCCACAGCAAATGCCTCCATAAATTGCTTTTTAAACCTGTGGATCACATTCAGCTTGCTGATATCTAACGAGCCGTTAATAAAGCAGGCTGTGATACCTTCTAAATGCAGCAATCTTTGCTTGGTGACATTGGCAGTGCGGGCGGTTGCCTCTCTGGCCCTTAACACTGCATAACAATCTTCGGCCTCTTCTAAAGATTTTAAACTGCCGATCATCACTCTTAGCTCTGCTATATTATCAGCCCTGGCCGTGCAAGTTCGCAGCGACACCATATCTTCCACAAACCATTCCATCTTGCCACCCTTAATCAGTTGCTCAAGCACCATGGGGTATAGCTTATATAAATAAGTGACATCCTTTATCGCATATTCAACATGCTCAGGGCTTAAAGGGCGATGGTCCCAACGGCTGAACTGCAACTCTTTATCTAGGGAGATGCCAAAATAATGCTGCACCATAACTCTATATGAAGGAGTGCCAGCAAACCCTATAAATCTTGCTGCAACCTGGGTGTCGAATATCATCTTAGGAACAGCGAATTGCTGATTAAGAATCTCTATATCCTGCTCGCCAGCATGCATAACAATCACAGCCTTGGTGTCAGAGAAAAATCGCAAAATTCTCTCATTAGCCGCAGGCCAAGTTTCGGCCGCCATCAGCTCTATGATATCAACAGCGAAAGATTTCTCACCGCTTGAAAATTGCATCAAACACAATTTTGGGAAGAAAGTGGTTTGACGCACAAACTCCGTATCAAATGCAATATATTCACAATCATCCAACTGGGCCAATGCTTCTTCTAAATCATCCAGCCTGGTTATCAGCATTATTCATCACCTTCGATTAAAACTTCTCTTTTGCCCAATCCATTAGGAGCACTCACCACACCATTCTTTTCCATCTGCTCAATCAAGGTGGCGGCCTTGTTATATCCTATCTTCAAACAGCGTTGTATATAGCTGGTGGTTGGGCGTTTGTCTCGAAGGATGATGCTGACTGCTTGGTCGTACAGGTCATCCCCAGTGGATTCAAAGCCCGGCCCCTCGTCTTCATCGTCATCCACAGTTATATCTTGCCTGTAAATTGGCTCGCCGCCATTTTCCTTGAGGAATTTCACCACCTCTTCCACTTCTTTATCGCCAACAAATGGCCCGTGCACCCTCTCTATCCGCCCACCACCAACCATATAAAGCATATCACCCATACCCAAGAGCTGCTCTGCCCCCTGCTCGCCAAGAATCGTTCGGCTGTCTATCTTCGAAGTCACTTGGAAGCTGATACGGGTTGGAAAGTTGGCCTTGATAACCCCGGTTATCACATCCACCGAAGGTCTTTGAGTGGCCATTATGATGTGTATTCCTGCAGCCCTGGCCATCTGCGCCAAACGCTGGATAGATGATTCAATTTCTTTACCCGCCACAATCATCAGGTCGGCCATCTCGTCCACAATCACCACAATATTCGGCAATGGCTCGCTAGGCAACTCCATAGACTCAAATATAGGCTTGCCCGTTTCACGGTCAAACCCGGTTTGCACTTCTTTCATAAGTTTATCACCACGACGGCCCGCCTCCTCCACCGCTTTGTTATAGCCTTGAATGTTACGCACCCCTAAAGATGACATAGAGCGATAGCGATTTTCCATCTCTTTAACCACCCACTTTAAGGCAGCCACAGCTTTTTTCGCTTCGGTCACAACTGGGGCCAACAGATGCGGGATACCTTCGTATACAGAAAGCTCTAACATCTTGGGGTCAATCATAATCAATTGGCACTGCTTAGGCGAATGTTTATACAGCAACGACAATATCATGGTATTTATCGCCACCGACTTACCAGAACCTGTGGTTCCTGCCACCAAAAGATGGGGCATCTTGGCAAGGTCGGCAATCACCGGCTCGCCCCCTATGTTTTTACCCAAAATAAGAGGCAGCTGGCCGTCATGTTGCCTATATTGTTCAGTCTCCATCAATTCACGCAGATACACAGTCTCTCGGTGAGCATTTGGCAGCTCAATCCCCAAGGCGTTTTTCCCGGCAATAACGGCTATCCTGGCCGACACAGCACTCATGGAACGGGATATATCATCCGCCAACCCGATAACACGGGAAGATTTTGTTCCAGCTGAAGGCTCCAACTCATAAAGGGTTACAACCGGGCCAGGATGAATTTTAACAATCTTTCCATTCACTCCAAAATCCTGTAGCACCTGTTGCAAAAGTTTAGAATTCTGGCTCAATGCCCCTTCGTTGATAAAGTTTTTTCTTGAGATGATTGGCACATCCTTCAGCAAAGATGTTGGCGGCAAGCTGAATTCATCCAAAGCCAACTGCAGGGTCGATTGCACCGGCACCTTCTTATATTCCGGCCTAACCCTGGCAGCAACTTCAATAACTGGTGCGGGCATCGTGGGCATTGCTAATTCTTCAACAAAAGCAGCTCCTTCCCTTGGTATAGCCCTTCGGGTTAATATATACAAAGACTTCATCCCCCATATCAACACCAACGCCAATGTTTTTAACTGCCGCCCAATAAAGCAGGCGAACCTCGCCCATTGGCTGACGGTGAAGCCTATCGCAATGACATAGGCTATAATAAAAGCAGCGAAGCCAATCATGGCCAATATTTTTCTGGAAACCAGAGCTTGCAGCTCTTGCAATAAAAATACCCCAAGATATCCGCCATGGCTGACCATTTGATTCGGCCTATCCAAAATGGTGAAAAACATAGCAACAGCCGGCAACAAAATCAGCACAACCGATAATCGAATTAATATATAGCGAGACCTCCCCTCCACAATCAATGAAGCACCGCGACATAGCATCATGATAATGAATAAACTCGCCGCATAGCCGAATGCCTGCATGATGGGGTCGGCAATATATGCCCCTGGGCGCCCAACCCAATTCTTTACCGCAGCATTAGTGGCATTATTAAGAGACGGGTCCCCAGGGTGATAACTTATCACCGCCAAAGCCAGCAACACAGCCACCATCAACAGCGCAAAGCCATAGACCTTTCTGCTGCTGTGAAATATCAATCTTATTATATTGCCTAACATATCTATCTTCTTATCTACACCAAGCAATCAGGATAAATTAATCAACTAAACTTTTCAACTTATATCTGCATTGCACAAACAAGCAATCTCTGCTACAAAAGAGCGATATTAACATTTGGTAATGAAATGAGCAGAAAACCTGTTATAGGAATCACCGCTGATTACTCCACAAAAGAACACTACAGCAAATATCCCTGGTATGCCCTGAGGGCGAACTATGCCGATTGCTTAATAAAACTTGGGGCTGTGGCCTTGGTTTTGCCCCACGACATGGAAGCTATAAACACCTATGAATTGATGCTTGATGGCCTGGTTATCACAGGTGGAGATTTTGATATAGATCCTAGATATTATAACGAAGATGCAACCTCAAACATGGGCAACGTCATAGAAAGCCGCACCAGCTTTGAAATGGCGATATTCAAGCAATTTTATAATGCTAATAAGCCAATATTTGGCATATGCGGCGGGCAACAGTTGATTAACGTGACTCTTGGCGGCAGCTTGATCCAGCACATACCCGACGTCACCGATAATTCCATCGCACATTCGCAACCAAACCCTCGCCATCAAACTTCGCATTCCGTGAAGATTGCTGAGGGGTCTAAGCTTTATAACATATGCGGCAAAAAGACCATCGAAGTTAACAGCAGCCATCATCAGTCAGTGGCACTCTTAGGCAAAAACTTAATCGCATCAGGGGTCGCGCCAGATGGCATCATTGAAGCCATTGAAGCCATCAACCACCCTTTTTGCATCGGGCTGCAATGGCATCCTGAGTTTTTCTGCACCAGTGATGATCAATTAATAATCCAAAATTTCATAGATTCATGCAAGAAATAACCACAGAAAGAATTGCCAAGGTGATGTCTCGTCGCGGGGTTTGTTCTCGTCGCGAAGCTGAACGTTTAATTGCAGAAAAGCAGGTTTATGTGGATGGCGTTCTGATTGAATCGCCAGGCACTAAAATCTCCTTAGATGCTAAGATATCAGTTTCAGGAGCAGAAGTTGCCGAAGCAGAGCCCACCAAAATTTGGGCCTTTTACAAGCCAAAAAACTGCATCACCACTCACAGTGACCCGCAGGGCCGGCCAACTTTGTTTTCTCTGTTGCCCCCTTCCATGTCACGCGTTATATCGGTTGGTCGCTTGGATTACAGCACAGAAGGATTGATTCTGTTGTGCAACAATGGGGAGATAACCAGAAAATTAGAATTGCCCACTTCTATGATTCCGCGGATTTATAAGTGTAAGGTTTATGGCCGCATTCATCGCGATATGGCAAAAGCATTGCTCGCAGGGGTTTTGATCGACGGCATTCAATATGCCCCGATAAAATGCACGGTGTATCCCGCTGATGGCAGGCAACACTGGCTGGAGATGGAACTGACCGAGGGCAAAAACCGTGAAATCAGAAGGATTTGCGAATATTTTGACCTGCAGGTCAGCCGCTTAATCCGCATTCAATATGGCAACATCACCCTTGAGAACATGGAGCCCGGCGAATTGCAAGCCCTTGCCAACCATCAAGTCTCCAGGCTTTTAAAAATGTGCGGACTGCAGTAAGCCACTAAAAAAACAGTTGCCACGCCTGTATTTTTGGTGTAAAACCGCCCAAGTTAAGTAATTTATTATCGAGTCATCATGAAAACATTATCTTTAAAAATAGTTGCTATAGTAACCGCTATGTCTTTACTTTCAGGATGCGCTAGGGACCTTTCCAGCGACATGTATACCAGCGATTCAACATTAAGCCTTACATTGGAAGGCGTTATTGTTGCAGCTCGCCCTGTTAAAGTTAAGGAATCTGACAAACTTGCAAACAACGGTACTGGTATATTAGCCGGGGGCGCAATGGGCGCGGTGGCAGGAAGCACCGTTGGCGGCGGGGCATCTGGCACAGCTGCAGGCATGATTGGCGGGGCAGTGGTCGGTGGCCTTGTTGGTGGCGCAATACAAGGTAAACTTGGCGAGAGCAAAGGTTATGAATATATCGTCAAAGTTGATTCTTCAAAATTAAAAGACACCTACTTCGATGGCAATGCAGCGATGAGAAACGCTGTTTCAACCGCGAGAGTTGGCGGCTTAATTACAGTTGTGCAGGGCACAGACGTTATTTTGAGAGAAGGACAAAAGGTATATGTAACCTATTCTGAAAATCGCACCAGAGTTATAGCCGCTTATTAAAACACCTAAGAGCCGGAGCTTATATTATGAAGATATCTCATGTTTTATTATTGGCCTTTGTTGCACTGACCACTTCTGCATGCAGCAACACTCCAATTCGTCATATCCCAGAATATAGCTCTGCTCTTAATAAACACCCTGAAATTTTGGTTTTGCCTCCTGAATCTGTGGTTAACAGCATTGAGGCATCTGGCGGCAAAAAACGCATGTATGATTATGAATATAACATGGAACCCATAATCACTGAGCAACTGGTTGCCGCCCTTCAAGCAAAAGGCTTGCGCACAAAGGTACTGGACAGAAGATCAATCCACGACCAAGGCTTGAACGAAGAAGTGGCTCAGTTCCGCCATGTTTATGGCACAGAACGTGATAAGCTTTATATCCAACCTCTTCTAGAAGAAAAAAAAGCTTTTGCAATCAGCAACTCTGTTAACCAATCAGCAGCACAGATCGCCAGCAAAACAGGCAATGATTTATTGATCGTCACAGATTACACCAGATCGATCAAAAGCGGTGGCGCCAGGGCTCAAGCTGTGGCGGTTAACATTTTGATGATCGGCCTCACAGCACGCAGCATGCCTTCTGACCCAGATGACATTGCAACTATGACTGTGGGAATCGTCGAAGCCAGCACTGGCAGAATTTTATGGACTAACCGTCAATCAGATATGCGCGGCATGTTCTCTTCCTCCGCGGATAAAAAACAAGAAGCCAAAGAGATGAAAGGCCTTGTGTCTGGCATATTAAAACCTTTAAAAACTTCTGAAAAATAATTTCCTAGAGCACTTAGCACCTTCAACTATGGCCGAGACAATATAGCGGCAAACTCGTTAGAGCCAGTTGCTGTGTTATATAGTTTTTCAATTTTTATCGGGATAAGCTTCATTTCATACAGGCTGTTAACAATCCATTCAAAACTTGTGGGGGTGAATCTCCATTTATGAGCATCTATATATGCCCCATCCGCATCTTTAAATTCTTTTACAGCTTCAAGATAAGAATTTAAATTATTGCGCCCAACCATATGCCCATGCACTCCCTGCCAATGATGTCTGGGGTAATTGTGGGTCACCTCACATCTCATGCTTAAAACAGCAGCCATATTATGAGTTACCGCGCCAGAGAAATGCGTAGCCAACACTTCTGACATGGGGGTTTCAGCTATAAAATGGTCAAAACAATAACGTTTGTCTGGGATCAGCAAGTAAAACCTGCCGTTATCTTTTAGAAGATTAGCAACTTGGTTTAAATGATCTATCAAATCCACCTGGTGCTCTATATTATGGCTTGAAAACACTGCACTAAATCTCTCAGTGATGATGCTTATATCCCCTTTAGGGCTGACGTAGTCTATTTCCGGTATTGTGTCTGTGTTAACCACAACATTAGACATATTAGACGCATCATTACTCAGGGCGGCTTTTTTAATAAGCCCCGCTCGATCTAATATATCAAAATATTTAACTCCTGGGCCACCCAATGATGGGTTAAAGAATGGGCCTATTTCTAATATGCTAGAATTCCTGGCCACAATGGATACAAATTCATTTCTTGAGATATATTCACAATCATTTGAAGTTCCATCATTTCTCATTCCTTCACTAAAAAGATCACAAGATGATCTGCATAGTGATGAAATATTGTGGAATTTGATCATATGTAATTGGGGAGAAATAAGGATAAAAATTATCAACAACAATAACATTTTAAGATGGTGATGCGCTTTGTTCATTAACTGTATCTAGCAAAACCTAAGTTCTGATAGATAACAATGTCTTTGAAAGGAGGTAATCCAGCCGCAGGTTCCCCTACGGCTACCTTGTTACGACTTCACCCCAGTCATCGACCTTACCGTGGTAAGCTGCCTCCTTGCGGTTAGCTCACTTACTTAGGGTAAAACCAACTCCCATGGCGTGACGGGCAGTGTGTACAAGACCCGGGAACGTATTCACCGCAGCGTGCTGATCTGCGATTACTAGCGATTCCGACTTCATGTACCCGAGTTGCAGGGTACAATCCGAACTGAGGCGGCTTTTATAGATTTGCTCCATGTCACCATATTGCATCTCATTGTCACCGCCATTGTAACACGTGTGTAGCCCAGGCCATAAGGGCCATGCTGACTTGACGTCATCCCCACCTTCCTCCGGTTTATCACCGGCAGTTTCCTTAAAGTGCCCGGCATTACCCGCTGGTAACTAAGGATAAGGGTTGCGCTCGTTGCGGGACTTAACCCAACATCTCACGACACGAGCTGACGACAGCCATGCAACACCTGTGATAGTCCAGCCGAGCTGACCAACTAGTCTCCTAGTCGTACGACTACCATGTCAAGGCCTGGTAAGGTTTTTCGCGTATCATCGAATTAAACCACATGTTCCACCGCTTGTGCGGGTCCCCGTCAATTCCTTTGAGTTTTAATCTTGCGACCGTACTTCCCAGGCGGAGTGCTTAACGCGTTAGCTGTAACACCGAGATCAAGTCCCGATATTTAGCACTCATCGTTTACTGCGTGGACTACCAGGGTATCTAATCCTGTTTGCTACCCACGCTTTCGTGCAACAGCGTCAGTATTCAGCCAGATAGCCGCTTACGCCTCCGGTGTTCCTCCTAATATCTACGAATTTCACCTCTACACTAGGAATTCCGCTATCCTCTCTGACACTCTAGCCTAGTAGTTTTGAAAGCAATTCCAAGGTTGAGCCCTGGGCTTTCACTTCCAACTTACTAAGCCGCCTACGCACGCTTTACGCCCAATAATTCCGAGTAACGCTAGCCCCCTTCGTATTACCGCGGCTGCTGGCACGAAGTTAGCCGGGGCTTCTTCTGTGGGTACCGTCATTATCTTTCCCACTGAAAGAGCTTTACAACCCTAAGGCCTTCATCACTCACGCGGCGTCGCTGGATCAGGCTTTCGCCCATTGTCCAATATTCCTCACTGCTGCCTCCCGTAGGAGTCTGGACCGTGTCTCAGTTCCAGTGTGGCTGATCATCCTCTTAGACCAGCTAAAGATCTTCGCCTTGGTAGGCCTTTACCCCACCAACTAGCTAATCTTGCATAGGCTCATCTTGCAGTGATAAATCTTTCACCCTCAGGCAATATGCGGTATTAGCCATCGTTTCCAATGGTTATTCCGCGCTGCAAGGTAGATTCCTATGTATTACTCACCCGTTTGCCACTAGCAGAACTTCGTATTGCTACGACTCTTGCTCGTTCGACTTGCATGTGTTAAGCACGCCGCCAGCGTTCACTCTGAGCCAGGATCAAACTCTCAAGTTTTAATCCTGTAATCACAAATACTCAAAAAACGATTGACTATGTCAATACGCATAAGTATCTGTATTACAAATACTTTGATGCGCATCACCATCTTAAATTATTATTGTTGCTGACAATTTCAAAAGATCTAACGAACTTCTTTGTTTTCACATCCTCGTTCGCTTTCGTGTGTTGATTTATACACAGTCTCGGCGCCCCTGTCAAACACTATTTTCAAAAAATTTCGAAAAATTATCGTTTTTATTAAAAATCGCTATTATCACTAAATATAATGAAATCGATTGCGCAACAAATCACAATTATTTATGATAATGTATGTTTTCAACTATGAGCGAGCAAAATGATCTCTGATTTCTTCTCTAAACAGGCTAAAATGTATTCTCAATTGATTGCCGACATGCGTCTTAAAGAATCATTTTATGCAATTAAAAACTTTGACTGGAATGGATATTATCTGGAAATGAAAGATAAATTGCAAAATTTATCACGCACCAACTATGAATTGGCTCTATATCACCTTGCCACCAATCACCTAAGTGATGCTAAATTAAGGTTTAGAATCGCTCGTTATTTGGATAAAGATAATAAATACACCGACACTGACTATTATATAGGCCTGTGCTATTACCAAGAATTTAAATATGAGCAGGCGAAAAAGCACCTGCAATTGCACTTATCCCAGGACAACCCTTCTTATGCAGAAGAATCTGATTTCTGTTTAAAGGTGGCAGATAATCGTTTATCAGAAATAACCCACGTCCCTGCTGCTCTTATATCTTATAAGGCAGATCAAGCGGCGGGGTTGCACATCCCTGCCCCCACATCGATTCAACAAGGATTATTGCGCCAGGTTAATTCTTATCTGCAACTTAATTCAAAGCCGTTTGGCAATAATATACTAGATCTAGGATGCGGCACCGGCACCATAGGATTTTTGGCAAGGCAATTAAAGCTTGCTTCCTTCATCTCGGGGGTGGATATATCCCAATCTATGCTTAAGATCGCCCAAGGGGGAAAGGTTGATGGTGTCGATGCCTATAACGCGGTGATAAATGCAAACATTGCAGATTATATCACAACCACCAACCATCATGATTTTGATGTTATATTCGCCGACGATTCATTGGGCAGCTTAAGCCAGATTGAAGAAACCCTCTTAAGCCTGGGGAAATTAATATCTGCAAAAGGGGTGATTGCAATTTCTATCCGCACTACGGATCAGGAAAAACCATTATTCAACCCATTTGCCCAGCAATTTATGTTCAACCAAGAGCATCTTGCAAAAACAGCTGCGCAGGCAAAACTGCAAATCTTCTTTCAAGAAAAGGTTTCTTTTCCCAATGGCGATGCCGGGGCTTTGATGCTGCTGGTTAAGGCGTAATCAAGCCGGCCTCTCCCAAAGCACTTTGCCTTCCTTTATATCTTTTGATTTTTTTCACAAGGGAGGCTTGTGCAGGGTGGAACCATCGTGTTATCATGAAATAAAAACGGAACAGAGGGAAACACAATGATTTTAGAATTATTAGAAAGATTAAGCGCCGGAGAAGATGTTGATTACACCGCCCACCTTAAAGAACTTAACCAGTTCGCACTGGCGCAATTTACCCCAGGAAGAGACGTCTACACCAGCCGAGACAATCTAATCCAACAAGCGCAAAAAGATGCCGAAGAGCACGGCTTGCCGCTGCTGGCTTATAGAGACATACTAAGGCGCTTCGCATATAGCAGCTTCCCATACGACGCCTTCGCAGAAGACCGCCAACGGTATGTTAGATCTGCTTTAGAGCAATATAACGCAACCAGAACAATCCGTGATAATAAAAAAACCACCGCGGTTGTTGATGAGCACGCCCATGCTGTTAATGTCGATTTATCCAACACCTTAAGGGTTTTGGCTATAGACATGGTGGAAAAGGCTAAGTCAGGCCATCCTGGCTTACCCATGGGAATGGCAGACGTGGTGACGGTTTTATATCGCCACTTCCTCAATTTCAACCCAAAAGAGCCCAATTGGCCAAACAGAGATAGGTTCATCCTTTCCGCCGGCCACGGCTCTGCCTTGTTATATGCCATGCTATATCTCACTGGCTATGACGATATGACCATGCAACAGCTGCAGCAATTTCGCCAACTGCATGGGCAGGCAGCAGGCCATCCTGAATATGGCCTGGCATCTGGCATTGAAACAACAACAGGGCCACTGGGGCAAGGCCTGGCTAATGCGGTAGGCATGGCTATTGCCGAAAGGATGACCAATGCAAAAAACAGCAATATCTCCCATAAAACCTATGTTGTGGTGGGGGATGGTTGCTTGATGGAAGGAATCAGCCAAGAGGCGATCTCCACCGCTGGGCACTTAAAATTGAATAACCTTATTGTGTTGTTTGATGATAATGGCATATCAATTGATGGGCCGACCTCCTTGGCCACTTCGGAAGATCACATAATGCGCTTTAAAGCCTGCGGGTTCATCACAATGTCGGTCGATGGCCATGATTTCGATGCAATCCACACCGCCCTGCACGCAGTGCAAAATGCCACCGCCCCTGTTTTCATCGCTTGCAAAACAGTCATAGGCTATGGCTCTCCCAACAAAGCTGGAAGTTCCAGCGCTCATGGCTCGCCGCTAGGGAAAGAAGAGTCGATCATCACCCGCGAGAAACTAGGCTGGCATCATCCTCCATTCACAATTCCAGAAGATCTGTTGAACAAATGGCGATCTTTTGCCGATCGATGCTCATCTTTATATGACAACCATTCATTGCCTGCAGCAAAAAAATTGGATAACAAAAAGGTGCTGGAACAGAAGAATGCCTGGGCTCTAGAGCCTTATGGGTCTGAAGCCAGCCGCAAGTCTTCCGAACATTGCATTAATTTCTTGCATAAATTGGTGCCACATATAGTTGGCGGCTCGGCGGATTTAACTGGATCAAACTTCACAAAAGCAGGAGATCAGGAAGTGATATCCGCCGATAACTTCAGCGGCAGCTATATCCATTGGGGCATCCGCGAACATGGGATGGCGGCAATGATGAATGGCATAGCCCTTTACGGCAACTTTATTCCCTATGGCGGCACCTTCTTGGTGTTTGCAGATTATCTGAGGCCGGCATTGCGCCTTTCCGCCTTAATGAAGCAACAGGTGATTTACATCATGACCCACGATTCAATAGGTGTTGGCGAGGATGGCCCAACCCATCAACCCATTGAGCACCTGGCATCCCTGCGGGCCATACCAAACCTGTTGGTGATGCGCCCATGCGACAGGATAGAAACCCTGGAATGCTGGCAAATTGCCTTGAACCGCCATGACGGCCCTTCATTGCTGGCGCTAAGCAGACAGTCCCTACCGCAAATCCGCACCCAGCACTCTGCAGATAATCTTTGCCACAAGGGCGCCTATATCCTGCAGGAACATCAGGGCGATAACATTGATGTTACGATATATGCCAGTGGCAGCGAAGTGGCCATCGCAAAAGCTGTTGCCGACAGGCTTTATGATAAACATGGCAAATCAGTTCGCTTGGTGAGCGCTGTGTGCCTTGACCTTTTTGCCATGCAGCCGATGGAAGATCAAGTGAGCCTTATGTGCAATAAATCATTGAAAGTTGCCATAGAAGCAGGATGCAGCCAAGGATGGGATCGTTTGATCGGCCCGCATGGGATGTTCTTCGGCATCGACAGCTTCGGCGAATCTGCCCCAGCAGAGCAGCTGTATAAGCACTTTGGATTGGATGCTGACTCCATCACTCAAAAGATATTGCAATGCCTGAATTCATAACCATATCAGCCAAGATCTTCCCACAAAGTAAGAAGAATGCCGTTGAAGATATTATTATAGAAGAGAATGGATCATTAAATCTTAAGGTGAGAATCACAGCGCCACCAGTGGATGGAAAGGCAAATCAAGCAGTGATTGAGATATTGGCAAAGCATTTTTCCGTGAAGAAAAGCGACATTGAAATTATTAGGGGTCATACCACTAGGCAAAAGCTTATTAAAGTGTATAATCCCACCATGAAGATGGCGCAACCTAAATTGATTTTTTGACAATGTCTCTGAAGTTAGCTTACGGATTAAAATTCACCGACTTATATCAGGCAGAACAGCTGGTTGATAAAGCCTTTTTGCAATATCTGCAAGATGCTGATTCCTCAATCCATGCAGCATTGTTAAACGCAAGGTCGCAGCATTTGCCCCCTAAAGAAGAGTCCGCCTTGATCATCGCCCTGGCCCCTGTGCTGGAAGATTTTACCGCCCACCTATTCGGCATAGAAAAAGAGCTGCAACAACTGCAAGCTTCCCATCACGCCCTTGCCCCGCTGTATTCCTGCAAGCGCCTGTTTGTGCAGAGGGTTGTTGCAAAAAGCTGCACCGCCGAGATGGTTGGTGATATAGCCGAAGTTATCGCAGGCCTAAAAGAACAGGGTCTTAACCCTGAAGATGAATTGGCTTTTGCCATTGCGGTGCAATCGTGGCAGGAATCCACCACCCTTGAATTGGCCAAACGCTATGCCGCATGGGCTTTATTTACCGCCGAAGGCATAAAAACCCATCAAAGTGGCGAACTGTTTAAAATCCCTAAGAAATCAGACTATGCCAACCTTCTACCACAGCTGCACAGCAAACCAGAATGCGGCAAACACCTGCCGGCAGATCAGGTTAAAGCCCGTGATGGCTTCAGCCTGCATGAAGATAAAATCTCTCTCGAATATGCCCTCAGCAACAGCAACTATTGCATTCTGTGCCATAATCAGGGGAAGGATTCCTGCTCTAAAGGCATGGCTGAGTTCAAACCAAATGCTTTGGATGTTAAGCTTCTTGGCTGCCCGCTTGAGGAAAAGATATCCGAGATGCACACCTTAAAAAATCAAGGCACCCCAATTGGCGCTCTTGCAACTGCCATCATCGACAACCCTATGATTGCAGGCACCGGCCATCGCATCTGCAATGATTGCATGAAGGCCTGCATCTATCAAAAGCAAGACCCAGTTGACATCCCTGCGGTGGAATCACGCGTTCTTAATGATGTCATATCCTTGCCATGGGGTTTTGAGATATACAGCCTTTTCACCAGGTGGAACCCTTTGAACTTCCGCAAACATCTGCCCTCCCCCACCAGTCGCTATAAAACCTTGGTGGTTGGCCTGGGGCCAGCCGGCTTCACTCTGGCCCATTATTTGCTTAATAACGGCATTAATGTTGTGGCCATTGATGGGCTCAAGATAGAGCCTATTGATCAGGGTTTATCAGGCATAAGCCAAGACGGGCAGCGCACAGAGTTCCAACCAATATTCAACATCCAAAGCATATTTGAAGATTTGGCAGAAAGAAAAGCTGGTGGCTTCGGCGGGGTTGCAGAATATGGCATCACGGTGCGTTGGGATAAGAACTATCTCAAGATCATCCGCCTGTTGCTGGAAAGAAGACAGCATTTCCGCATGTATGGCGGCATAAGATTTGGCAGCAATATATCTACCGATGATGCATTCGCCATGGGGTTTGATCATATATCCTTAAGCATGGGCGCAGGAAAACCAAACTTGCCAGAAATACCCAATATCATGGCCAATGGCGTGCGCACTGCCTCTGACTTCCTTATGACCCTGCAACTTTCTGGGGCTGGCAGATATGATTCTATAACAAATCTAACCATCGAATTGCCAGCCGTGGTGCTTGGCGGTGGCTTAACAGCGATAGATACCGCCACTGAAACCATCGCTTATTATATGGTGCAGGTGGAAAAATTGCTGCGGCGCTATGAAGCGGTTGGCGAGGGCTTGCTTTCCTATTTAAACGAGCAGGAACGCAGCTCTGTTATGCAGCAGTTGGAACACGCCAGAAAACTGCGAGCCAGCGACAACAAAATCCAATTGATCCGCCAATGGGGCGGGGTTAAGGTTTTATATCGCAAAAGCCTTGCCGAGGCACCATGCTATCGCCTTAATCATGAAGAAGTTGCCAAGGCCATGGCAGAAGGGATTGAATTTTTGGAATATATAACACCGCAAAAAATAGAGGTGGATGAACTGGGACATTGCACTGGGGTTCATCATCAGAATGGCTTTATTCCCGCCCGGTCTATATTGGTGGCCATCGGAACCTCGCCCAACACAGTTATCAGCCGTGAAGAAGATGGATACCCCCTGGATGGACAATATTTTCAAGCAACAACTTCCGAAGGGATTAATATATCCCCCGAACGAATGGCCAAGGCAAAGGGGGCTTCAGTGCTGCACAGCACCAGCCGCGGCATCAGCTTCTTTGGGGATTTGCACCCATCATATGCCGGCAACGTCGTTAAAGCTATGGCAAGTGCTAAGAATGGTCACCATCAAGTGGTGGACCTGCTGCATTCGCGCCCGGCAAAAAGCGATGATGCAGCTGCCATCTTTTTCCAACAGCTTGACCAACAGCTGCTGGCGAAGGTGCACAGGGTGGTTAACCTCACTTCTAATATAGTGGAAGTCATCGTTCATGCCCCACTGGCAGCGAAACGTTTTAAACCTGGGCAATTTTATCGCCTGCAAAATTATGAAGCAGCCAATCTAGGAATGGAGGGACTCGCCCTTACAGGGGCGTGGGTTGATGTTGAAAATGGCCTGTTAGGCATGATTGTGCTGGAGATGGGTGGTTCATCAAACCTGTGTCGAGCATTGCAACCGAATGAGGCCATAGTGCTGATGGGGCCAACTGGCAGCCCTAGTGAAATTCCATCTAACGAAAAAATCATGTTGGTGGGCGGTGGCCTTGGCAATGCTGTGCTGCTTTCCATCGGCAAGGCCATGCGCGATAATGGTTGCGAGGTTATATATTTTGCGGGATATAAAAAGATGTCTGATATATATAAAGTTGAAGATATCGAACAGGCGGCGAACCAGGTGGTGTGGTGCTGCGATGAAGGTTTATTACCAAGCAACCGCCCGCAAGACCTAAGCTTCCACAGCAACATCGTTGAATCCATCAGGCATTATGGGCAAAGCAACCCTGGCACACTTGAACAGATCGACAGAATTTTGGTTATAGGATCTGATAAAATGATGCAGGCAGTTGCAATTGCCCGCCATAACTCGCTGAATAAATTTTTCAAAAAGGGGCACATCGCCATCGGTTCGATCAATTCGCCGATGCAATGCATGATGAAAGAAATATGCGGCCAGTGCCTGCAACGGCAGGTCGACCCGGAAACTGGCGAGGAAAGATATGTCTACAGCTGCTTTAACCAAGATCAGAATTTAGACTGCGTCGATTTTAACAATCTGCACCTGCGCCTGTCTCAGAATTCCGCCCAGGAGAAAATAACTAGGAAGTGGCTGGAGGGGGTTTATTGACGACCTTGGCTTTGCTGCTGCTTCTGCTCTATGAAATTCGCGTACCATTGGCCGCCTGTTGATTGCACTCTTTTTTCACCATTATTTTTATCTGCTGCAGTAACACTGAATTTTTTGAAGATATCAACGACATCTTTAAAAGCAGCCATTAGCACTCCACTGCAGGACTTTTTATTCATCGCTTTCACTCGGGCTATAGCATTTTCACTTAATAGACTAGCTCCACCTCCTTTCTTTTCACCAAGAAGCTCATTATCATAAGCCAGCTTTTTTTGAGGGTCTAGTAAAGTCTCTTCAGCTTTGATTTCTTCTGCAGTCATAGATTGTCCCTCCTGAAGACCATTAGTAAGATCAGTGATAGCTCTATTTACAAGGTCAGAAAACAAAATTTTCGCATTTTCATTGCTTGGATCCTCCACCGAGTCAGAAGGACTGACACCCGCATATTTGTCGGGGTCCAACTCCAATAATTCATAATGATTAATTTCTTCCATATATCACCCTCACAATTGATTATGCTATATATGACAGCATATTCGTAATCAATGTGCAACAAATAAACGTAAATTATTTCGCCACCGGCAGATTTATGTGAACGCAAGCGCCGGCTTTTTTGTTGCTGGTTATTTCGATGGCACCGCCATGATCTTCTATGATCTTCTTGACTATCGCCAGGCCAAGGCCAGTGCCATTGGCCTTGGTGGTCACATAGGGGTCATGAATTGAAGATAATAGTTTCTTAGGAATGCCGATGCCATTATCCTCAATTTTAATAAGCAGTTGCTTTTCATCCTTATTGGAGTTTATGGCTATGGATATTTTTCCAATCAAATTAACATCTTCCGCTTCACGCTTGGCTTCAATTGCTTCGATGGCATTTTTAATAAGATTGACCATAACCTGTGATATCTGGGTTTTATCACCCATAATAAGGCTGCCTTGCGCCTTATTGCTGATAATAATCTGGACATTGGGGGCAATGCTTTCGTGCGAAAATTTAACTTCATCGATTATTTTGCTTATATCCAGCGGCATAATGTTATGGGTTGGAGTTTTGGCCAGCTGCACAAAATCTTCCACAATGTTTCCTATATCTTCCACATGATGGATGATGGTGCCGACATATTTTTTGAACAATTCTTGGTCGTCAACAATCTGCTTAGAAAACTTATGCAACAGGCGTTCTGCCGCGAGGTTTATTGGGGTCAATGGATTTTTGATTTCATGCGCGATGCGGCGCGCCACTTCACCCCAAGCAGCGGCACGCTGCGCTGTGACCAAAGTTGTCATGTCATCCATGGTTATGATATAGCCAAGGATGGTTTGCGCGGCTGACACCTCAGCACTGGCCCTCACAAACAGGCTGATGTCTTTATTGCGCCGCTGCAATGTGACGCTGTCACTGATAACCACACCAGGGTTGTTATTGGCCTTCTCAATTAAATCGCCTATTTCAGCTATTATGTTATGATAATTTTTCCCAATAACGCTGCCTTCTGTCTTGTCTAATAAAGCATATGCAGATTGGTTGCAAAGGGTTATCTTCCCATGGGTGTTAACAACCAAAAGCCCGGCAGAAATTTCTTTCAGCACGGTTTCGATAAAGCGCCTGCGCTCATCAACAATGGCGTTGACCTGCTTCAGCTCTTTCGTTTGTTGCTCTATGTGAGCAGTCATCTGATTAAATGCACGGGTTAAGATTGAGGTTTCATCACGCCCTGGCCTCTCTGGAACACGAACAGAAAAGTTGCCATCTTTAATTTGTGCGGTGGCTGAAACCAATTGGTTGATGGGTTTGGCAATTTTCCTTGCCAAGTTGATGGCTATAAGGATGGATGCAACGCAAAGCGCCATCGACAGCAAGATGAATGCCAGTCCCAGCTTGGCCCTTGTTCTGCCGATGTCAGCCAACAGTGATTGATATTGAGCTTGCGACCCCTGGGTGGATTCGAGATGGTTTAATATCTTTTGATCCACATCGCGGCCGATTAATAGATAGGCATCGTCAAAGGAAAAAAGTTTTATGATAGCCCGCACCTTGTCATCATGGCGGTTATCAAGCACCACAACTTCGCCTCTGTCTGCTGCATCCAGCACATCCGCAGCTATTTTTTCAAAATGCAGGCTTAAAGATGAGAATGTTTTAGATATGATGTGGTGATTTCTGCTGAACACCATGGCTTCTGATATAGAGCGCAGCTCTGCTTCTTTAAGCCACAGATCATCAAAGTTTCTTGTGTTCTCGCTCAACAGGGATGAGTTTCGTTCAATATCCTTGGCAACACCCATAATGTCCGCCTTTATGGTGGCGTTATGCTCTTCCAGATAAAGCTCTGCAATTTTCACCGTTTCTGAAAGGGAAGTGTTGATTTTCTCGTTGAATAAAGATTCAATCCCCAAGTAATAATAGGTGGTGGCCAAAAGCGCAACCAGCAGGGTTGGGGTTACGGTTGCCAACCCGACTATAAGCAAAACCATCTTTCTTTTTATGGAAGTGCGCAGCAGGCGATGAAATAAAAAACGTATTGAATTCATAATGGCAGTGTTTTAGGTCTATGTTTGCGATACCATGCATCTATTATGATACGTGTTAAAGTTATCGCTGTAAACATAGAACAAGCAATCCCTATACATAAAGTCACGGCGAACCCCTTTATCGGGCCAGTGCCCATGGCATACATAATCAATGCCGCCAGCACCGTGGTTACGTTAGAGTCTAAAATTGTTATCAAGGCCATGTTATAGCCGCTTTCAATGGCAGAAAGTGGCGTTCTTCCATTGCGAATTTCTTCTTTAATTCGCTCAAAAATCAAGACGTTCGCATCAACAGCCATTCCTAAAGTTAGTACCATTCCGGCAATACCAGGAAGGGTTAAAGTTGCGCCAAAAATGGCCAGCGCTGATATCAACATAAATAAATTCACCACCATGGCCAAGTTTGCTATCATGCCGAATATCCCATAGCATAAGAACATGATCAAGATCACAAAGGCAGTGCCCACAATCACAGCCCTCCCCCCTGCTGCGATCGAATCGCTTCCTAGGCTCGGCCCCACCGAGCGCTCTTCCACAATCTTCAGTGGGGCAGGCAGTGCCCCAGCCCGCAATAATAATGCCAAATCATTAGCAGTTTTTATGGTGAAGTGACCAGAGATAAAACTGTTACCAGTTAATATCGGCTCGTTGATAACAGGCGAGCTGAGAACCTTGTTATCCAAAATAATCGCCAATTGCTTATGGGTGTTGTTTTTAGTTAGGGTGCCGAAAAGCTTAGATCCAACATTGGAAAATCTGATGCTGACCCCTGGGGTGTTGTTTTGCACAGTGGCATGGGCCGTTTCCAACATATCACCGGTTAGCTCTGTTTTGCTTTTCACCGCAACCGGGCCATACTCACTGTCGAGAATTTTAGTCCCCATGGTGAATTCCTTTTTGCTGCGCCAAGCGTTGGTGGCCTCTTTATCTACCAAGTTAAAGCTCAGCTTCGCTGTTTTGCCCAACAACCCCTTAATTTCTTCCGGGTTTTCAATACCTGGAACCTGCAGCAATATATAGTCATCGCTTTGGCGCTGCAGATCAATCTCTTTAGTGCCGGTTTCATCAATACGACGACGGATTATTTCCATGGTCTGTACCATTAATTTATCATGCAAATCTTTGATCCCCTTATCGGAAAAACGCATGGCAACATTGCTGCCATTTATATCCATTTCACCGATCGAATGGAATATATCTTTCAATGAAGATATCACCTTTTCACTTGGCTCATCATTAAAGCGGATTTCGAAGCCCTGCGAGTTCTCATTGATCACCGCTAGCTGTGAGGTGGCCCTTAATGCACCGGCAATTTGATTCATTAAATATTGCTTTTGATCGCGCTGATATTGTGCAAAATCAACCTCCACCAAAATTGAAGCGCCACCTTTAAGATCCAATCCAAGATTGACCCTTTCCTTGGGAAAATATGCTTTAAGGCTTGATTGAGCAACAGATGGCATTAAACTTGGAACAGCACAATACACACTCATAACACAAACCAGTGCCACAACAATATTTTTCCAACGCAATGAATCAAACATTTATCGATCTCTTAGATTAAATAACTTTGTATACTTCTAAGCTAATATTGGAAAAAATCAAGCAGATAATTGTCATTTCTGAGGGAGGTCAAAATCCAGTTAAATGGGCTGTAACAGTGGACACCCGCCTCCGCGGGTGTGACACTGGGGCAGGCCAGGTTTTCATATAAATATGAAGACAATCAGGAATCGCTGTCGCCTGCAAGCAATTCTGCCTGCCTATGCTGCATTAATTCATTAATCAATCCATCCAGCTCACCTTCATTAACTATGCTCGCTAAGTTATACAGAGTTAAGTTGATGCGATGGTCTGTCACCCTGCTTTGCGGATAGTTATATGTTCTGATGCGCTCAGAGCGATCGCCACTGCCAATTTGCCCTTTACGCATATCTGAACGCTCTTGATCCTTCTGAGATCTCTCCTGTTCATATATACGCGCGCGCAGAATCTTCAACGCCTTAGCTTTATTTTTATGCTGGGATTTTCCATCCTGCTGTGAAACCACAATTCCAGTTGGTAAGTGGGTTATCCGCACCGCACTGTCGGTGGTGTTAACGTGCTGGCCACCGGCGCCACTGGCCCGGAACACATCGATCCTTATATCCTTATCTTCAAGCTGCACATCCACCTCTTCAGCCTCTGGCAGCACTGCAACTGTGGCTGCAGAGGTGTGGATACGCCCGCTAGATTCTGTTTCAGGAACCCGCTGAACCCTGTGGACGCCCGATTCGAACTTCATTTTGGCAAAAACCCCCTTGCCTGAAATGAAAGCCGACGCTTCTTTATATCCATCCAAACCCGTTTCAGAAATAGACACAATCTCGAAGGTCCAACCATTTTTCTCGGCATACCTATTATACATCCTAAAAAGCGCCGCCGCAAAAAGAGCCGCTTCATCACCGCCGGTTCCAGCTCTTATCTCAAGTATAGCATTCTTCTCATCAGCATCATCTTTAGGCAATAAGGCAACCTTAACTTCCTTTTCCAAATCTTCTATCTTCTTCTCGTTTTCTTCTCTTTCTGCCAGAATCATTTCTTGCATATCTGCATCGACTCCAGCCTGCAGCATCTCTTCCATTTCTCTTTGAGAATTTTTTAATGATAGATATTTTCTCGACAGAGAAGCAAGCTCTTCCAGATCTGAACGCTTTTTACCAAGAGTGGCGAATTCCTGCTGGTTTAGCTCGCTGAAGTTCATCAACTTACTTTCCAGTTCCTCATAATTACGCAACACACCCTGCAGCTTTTCTTCTAACGACATCTTCAGTCACCAATAAATATACATTTTAATATGAGCTCGGATTGTAAGCCATTTTCCCTTCATATGCAAGCAAAGGAATAATTGCCTTCTGTTAGGAGTGTTTTTTCTCTAACTCTATCAACCATTTTTTACGGGCAATTCCCCCGCCATATCCACCAAGTTTACCGTTGCTGTTTATAATACGGTGACATGGAATTATGATGGCCATTTTGTTAACACCATTAGCGTTGGCAACCGCCCTGTGGGCCAGGGGCTTGCCTATGAAATTCGCCTGTTCCGCATAACTTCTGGTTTTGCCATAAGGAATCTTGATAAGGGCATTCCAGGCATCTTTTTGAAAATCAGAGCCTATAAGCTTCATCGGGGTTTTAAATATCTTCAATCTTCCGGCAAAATACTCCTTAAGCTCCGATTCGATCGACTTAATCACTTCGGTGACGCCTGGGATAATGGTTGATTTTGTTTTGATGGATAACTTATCAATCTCACGGCCTAGTCCCTTCCAATCAACAAACTCCAGCAGATATAATGATTCTTCATCACTGATGGCAACCATGGGCCCCAGAACAGTTTCAACCTGCATAGTTTTTAATATGGAAGACATGTTATCTCTTGCTATATAAAATATATCAATAGTTTTTTGAGAAAGAGCCAACTAAGCCTTATAAACAGCTATCATCTCTTTAAGCATCGCCAAGGCTTCGTCGCGCGGACGTTGGAAGGTGTTGCGACCAATGATAGAGCCCGTGCCTCCACCTTGATGGATCGCTTTAACATCAGCATATACGGAATCCAGATCCTTGCTTTCACCGCCTGAGAACAGCACCAAGCGCCTGCCATTGAAGCAGCAACGCATCACCAATTTAATGCGCTCGGACAAAGATTCCAATTTGCTTGGATCCATCTGCAGTGCTTTTTTATTAGCTTCGCTGGCAATGTCGTTGGTTGGTGGTTTAACTTTAATGATGTGTGCACCTAAAAGAGCAGCCATATGAGCGGCATATGCTATGGTATCAATTGCAGTTTCTGCTTTTTTATCCAGATCACCACCGCGCGCATAAGACCAAACCACAGTGGCCAAACCACAGTCCTTAGCCTCTTCAATGATTTCTCTAGCTTCTTCCATCATATCAAGTGAATTATCTGAACCTGGATATATGGTAAGGCCAATTGCCCCACAACCCAAACGCAAGGCATCCTGAACACTGCCAGTGATTGCCTGATCTGGCAGAAAATCTGATCCTAAAAGAGAATTAGAGCTGTTCATTTTCAGAATTAATGGAATTTGCCCAGCAAAGGTGGAGGCACCCGCTTCCAGCATTCCAAGAGGCGCAGCATATGCGCTTAAGCCAGCATCTATAGCCAATTGAAAATGATAGTGTGGGTCATATGCAGCCTGATTAACATCAAAGCTGCGTATGGGGCCATGTTCAAAGCCTTGGTCAACAGGTAACACTAATAATTTCCCGGTGCCAGAAAGCTTTCCTGCCATCAACATGCGTGCTAAGTTAGCTTTAGTACCCGGATTATCACTTTCATAACAACCAAGAATTTTTTGCACTGTCGATGTCATCTAGCCCCTCAAAATTATTCAGCTGCAGCTGCTGCTTCGCCGTCTGCTGATTCATCGCTGCTGCCAGAAAGGGCAAGCACCACAAAATTAGATCTATCACACGGCGAAACGCCCTGTGGCAAAGCTATGTCATTAATGTGTAATGATCTACCAACAATCAGGCTGGCAACATCAACTTCTATATGCTTTGGAATGGCATGAGGTGAGCAGAACATGTTAATTGTACGGGTTAGGATGTTCAACACAGCCCCTCTCTTAAGAGCGGCGCATTTATCATCGTTGATAACTTTAACACGCACAGCAACACGAATCACTGTGTCTTTAGAAACTTCTTGCAAGTCTACATGCAAGGGAACGTCTGTCACTGGATGCAATTGAACTGCACGAATCAAGGTGGTGATGGTTTTGCCATTCAACACAACTTCAGTCAATTTAGATTGCATATTGCCCTTTTTATATTCTGTAAAAAACTCATTCAAAGGCAAAGTCACCATTAATTCTTTATGAGCACCGCCATAGATAACCGCAGGCACCATGCCTTCTTTTCTAGCAGCTTTAGCGTGACTCTTACCGTTACCCGCTTTTGTTTGCGCTTGGAATCTTAAGATCTCAGTCATTTTAATCCCTCATGGACATTATTTAATAATATATATTTTCTCTCAAACTTAAAATGCAAAGCTTAAGCAGGTTTAGCGGCCTTTGTGTAGGTAACTCTTTCTTTAATCCTTGCAGCTTTACCACGCAAATCACGCATGTAGTAAAGTTTAGCACGACGAACCACACCATACTTCACCACTTCAATTCCTTCCACTTTCGGAGAATACAGGTGGAACACACGCTCAACACCTTCGTTATGGCTGATTTTACGCACAGTGAAGCTTGAACCCACACCGCGATTCTTACGCGCGATACAAACCCCTTCAAACATTTGGATCCTTTCATTAGCGCCCTCAGCAATTCTGATGGCAACTTTAAGAGTATCCCCAGCTCTGAACTCAGGAACAACCTTTCCTCCAGCCGCTTTATCAAGAGTCTTTTGGTTGTATTGTGCTAGTAAATTCATTTTTCAGCTCCTTTATTATATAATTCCCACAAATCGGGACGCATTAACGCAGTTTTCTTCCTAGCCTGTTCCAGGCGCCATTTCTTAATCTTGGCATGGTCACCTGATAATAAAATATCGGGCACACTATATTCCCCCCATTTAGCGGGCTTAGTATAATGAGGGTATTCCAGCAAACACTCGAATTCACCACCCACAGCCAAACTTTCTTCTTCTACGCTTTTATCTATCACCCCAGGAAGAAGCCTTGCACAGCAGTCAATTAGAACCAATGCAGCAAGGTCGCCAGAGGAGATCACATAATCGCCTATACTTATTTCGATGATACCATACTTGTTTATTACGCGTTCGTCAATCCCTTCGAACCGTCCACACAATAAATTTATTCCTTTATGGTCATTTACAATCCCATTGGCAACCGCCTGAGTAAGCTTTTTACCTCGCGGAGAGAGGTATACAATGGGATTGCAGTTGGGTAAAAAATAATTCTCTATCGCTGCTCCCAGCACATCTGGCTTCATAACCATTCCGCCACCGCCACCATAGGGGGTGTCATCCACTGTGTGATGCTTGTCCTCGGCATAATCGCGTATATTTTTGCTTTCAATGCTCCATTGCCCCGCAGAAAGGGCTTTTCCCAGAACCGATTCCGCTAAGGGGCCGGGAAACATGTGCGGAAATAAGCTGAGTATTTTAACCGACCACATAATTCACTCCCTTTCGTCGATCCAAGCAGCCTGGATGGCTTCTAAGACCTTCTCGTTGCAATGGTGCGGCAAACCAATAAATCCATCTAAAGAAAGAACCAGGGCGCGCAGGTCTGTGAATTTAATATGCATAACATCAACATCTGGATGCCCCTCTTCCAAAGCGATGGCAACGGCATAAACATCGGTCCAATTCATCTGTGGCGCCCATTATCATTAATGCCACCTTCTCTGGCCCTTTCAGCATGCCCTTTAATGCTTCGCAATATATCTTCCATCGAGTCAGGATTTATTTGCGGAGCCTGCATGTTGTTATTCTGCTCCTTTATCCATATAAGCATTGGCTGCCTTGGTAATGAACTGAGGTTGCGCCCAGGGGTTTTGAAATTGCAAACGTTGTCATTGAGGAAGAAGCATCTATCCTGCAGGTCATCCCCCACAATCTGCAGGTGATAGTCATAACTTTTTGGCAACATCACAGATACCCCATCTTCACCAGCATGAGAAGAAGCAGCGCGCAGGGCATCGTTCAATATTTTTATCGTCTTATCCCAATCAATAACTGCGTGATTAACGTTGCTTGCATTACTTACAGGAATGTGGGCTTGGCCCATAAGGCAGTTGACCCCAGACTTGATGTGCATCTGCGTAAGCAAAAAAGAGGCCACTTCATATGGATTGCTTAAATCCACACCAAAGATAGTGTTGGCTCCTTGCTCAGACGCTGCGGCAGATTTTAACATTTCCATGGTCATGGCTTAATCCTTTAACTTTTCTCGCGCCTTCGGGCTGAGGTTGATATTAAGCTCTCGCAATTGCTTCTCTGAAACGAAAGATGGCGCGTTCATCATCAAGTCTTGAGCTGTTTGGTTTAATGGGAAGCAGATAACCTCCCTGATATTAGGCTCATCCGCCAGCAACATCACAATCCGGTCAATCCCAGGGGCCAAGCCGCCATGCGGAGGCGCCCCATAACGGAATGCATTGATCATGCAGCTGAAACGTTGATCCACCACTTCTTTCTGATATCCGGCGATCTCAAATGCCTTATACATAATTTCTGGGCGGTGGTTTCTGATGGCGCCACTGCAAAGCTCGATGCCATTGCAAACTATGTCGTATTGATAAGCCGTCAATTTCAATTGTTTTTCAGCGGTGTCAGCATCCTGTAAGGCCTCGATTCCACCTTGAGGCATAGAAAATGGGTTGTGCGAGAAATCCACCTTCTTCTCATCTTCGTTCCACTCATAAAGAGGAAAGTCGATGATCCAGCAGAATTTATATTCTCCCTTTGCGATCAGATCAAGCTCTTCGCCCAATCTCGTGCGAATCTTACCGGCAATTGATGCTGCCAGCAATGGCGGCTGGCACACGAAGAACACCGAATCGCCAGGGGCGATCTTTGCCGTCTCAATCAAGGACTTCATTTGATTTTCATCCAGGAATTTGGCAATTGGCCCCTTGGCAGAACCATCTTCAGCAAGGGTTATATAGCCCAAGCCGCCGGCATTAAGTTCATTTTGTGCATAGCCAACCATTCTGTCGAAGAAGCTGCGCGGCTGCACCAAGGTGCCAGGCCCAGGGATCGCCCTGACCACCGAACCCGCCTTTATGGCATCGCGGAATATAGCAAAGCCACACTCACTGAATATCTCTGTAACGTCAGCAATTTCTATAGGGTTGCGCAAATCAGGTTTATCAGAACCATACTTCACCATAGCATCATGATATCTTATTCTTGGGAATGGATAATCAGTCACCTTGAAGTCTGAGAAGGTGGTGAACACTCCATGCAACACCGGCTCGATGGTGGCGAACACATCTTCTTGTGTCACGAATGACATCTCAACATCCAACTGATAGAACTCACCCGGGGCACGATCGGCCCTGGCATCCTCATCACGGAAACATGGCGCTATTTGGAAATAGCGATCAAACCCGGAAACCATCAACAATTGTTTGAACTGTTGTGGGGCCTGCGGCAATGCATAAAACTTAGCTGGATGCAACCTGCTTGGCACCAAGAAATCACGCGCCCCTTCAGGAGAGCTTGCCGTAAGAATTGGGGTTTGGAATTCCATAAACCCACGCTCATGCATTTGTTGACGCAGATATTTTATCACATTATTGCGCAGAACTATGTTCTTATGCAATTTTTCACGGCGCAGGTCCAAGAACCTATAGCGCAATCTTATATCTTCTGGATAACTTAGTTCAGAGTTAACGTTCAGCGGCAGCATCTCGGCTTCAGACTGAATTTCAAGCGATTCAACAATAACTTCTATTGCACCGGTTGGTATGTTAGGGTTAACAGATTCCGCAGCCCTTTCAACCACAGTTCCAGTGATGGTGATAACCGTTTCATACGACAAACCAGTTAATTTTGCGAATTCCTCCGAACCTAATTTATTGGCCCTATCTGCCTGATCGGATGAAACAAGCTGGGTGACGCCATAATGATCGCGCAAATCGATGAAATAAACACCACCATGATCGCGCTTACGATGGATCCAACCAGAAAGCTTAACCTGCTGCCCCGCAGCAACCTTGGTTAGTTCTCCACATGTGTGAGTGCGATATTGATGCATTATTAATTCCTGAGTTATAAAATCTTTCAGAACATTGTAACAATAAAGCGTTGCTTTTGCAATATGATTTGAAGAGCAACCATTGCCTTCATAAAGCAATCATGTTAAAGTGTAATATCGCACAGCGCCGGAAAAAAGTTGCATGAAATAACGCCTTTGAAAGATTGATTACAAGGAAATAATTTGCAAACTCGGCCGAAAGATAGACAAAAAGCCTATCTTTCTAAAGCGCTGCACCCTCACTTGCATAACCCATATAAACACAACAATGAACCTCACTCTATTATACATTTGAATTCTGCCCTATTGCCTATGCCAATCAGCCATGCTATGGTATTAATTAATATTAATTAAACATAATGTTTTATGACCTGGTGGACTGGCTTTTTATTGTTCTTAATGATTATATCAGTGAACTCTATCTTCGTGATTGCAGAGATCGCCCTTCTGACATCAAGGAAGAGTCGCCTGCAGAAAGCCGCAACCCATGGCAGCATTGCAGCGAAAAAGATCCTGCATCTTTATAAGAACCCAGAAAAGCTCCTGTCTATTGTTTTGATCGGGATGACCTCGGTCGGGGTTGTATCTGGGCTTTTAGGCGGCAACACCATTGCGGATCAACTTGCTCAACTGATTGCACCATTGCCCTTTATAGGCATATACAGCAAGGTGATAGGCGAGGCCATAACAGTGTTGTTAGTGGTTTATGTCACCGTGTGCAGCGAACTTATTTTCAAACGTATCGCCATGCTGCATCCGGAAAGGTCGGCTATATTAACCTCATATATAATAATCTTTTTTTATTACCTCTTCTATCCAGTGATGATAGTGCTGAGCAGCAGCTCTAGCTGGGCTTTAAAATTATTGCAGATCAAAGAGAGCAAACAAGAACTATCCGTGGAAGAATTCAAGATGCTGTTGCAACAGGTTGAAGGGCACGGCACCTCCGACTCAACCGGCACTGAAATGATCAGAAGATTACTCAATTTAGACGACATGCAAGTGGGCACAGTGATGACCCCACGCAATCAAATGGTATGCCTAGAGCTTGCTGACAGTGAAGAGGCCAACCGGGACAGAATAATCAGCAATCCCTTCAATTACTTCCCCGTAACCGATGGCGGCATTCCAAACATTATTGGCGTGGTTTCGGCAAAGCAGTTCTTGGATCACAGATTCAACAACAGCACCCTGCAAGAATGCGCCCGCAGCAAAAGCGTGCTATATATACCTGAGATGGCAAAACTCACCAACTTGATGGATATGTTCCGAGAGAAAAAATCTCGCATTGCGATTGTGATCGACGAATATGGCGGAATCGAGGGAATCGTCACCCTTAATGACATATTAAAAACCTTCGTGGGAGACCTGGCAACCCTCACCGACGGGCAAAACCCAACCGTGCAAAGAAAAGCTGATGGCTCATATATAGTAAGTGGCAGTATTTCAGTCGAAGAGGTGATGGAAATTATGGAAGTCACTTCCCTGCCAGGGGAAGATGAAGAAGAATATCGCACCCTAGCCAGCTTCATCCTGAAGCAATTAAACAAAGTGCCCCGCGCCAATGACCACTTCACCACCATGGGGTGGACCTTTAAAGTTCTGCGGATGGATAAATTCAGAATCTCTAAAGTTGCGATGATAAGGCGCCATAAATCTGACGAGAAAGAATAAGAAATAAAGTTGCGTGCTTATAACCCACTCTCAAACCAGATGCAAGCCACATTCGGAATCCAAGTTTTACATGGATCTAAGGATGACGCCCCTCTTGATTTCTCGCTCTTTTATAACAGACTATCTATCCCCTTATCTTTTGCAGGAACCATTTAAATTCCTTGCAGGGCTAGCGCATGCACATTCCCCCTTGGTATAATAATGATTTAACCCAGGAGGCCTAAAATGAGAACTTCTAGATTCAATCTAAATCTGCTATACGCAAACCAAGCAAACAAAGAGCTGCTGGTTAATGAGAACATGAACCTGCTGGACCTGCTGATCCATCCGTCCGTCAAATCTCAAACCACAGCCGCACCACCTTCATCCCCCGCTTATGGCGACATCTATATAATTCCTGACGCAGCGCCAGAATGGGGCGCGGCAGAAAACAGCCTCGCCATTTATATAGATGAATGGATATATCTTCCCCCTAAGCCAGGAATAACAGCATGGCTGGAAGATGATAAAAGCCTCCTTATTTACACCGGCGAACAATGGGTAACCACATTCCACAGCCCATCATAAATCAAACACTAAACGATTTGCCGCAACCACATCTGGCTTTTTCATTAGGGTTGATGAATACAAACCCTGATTTGACCTTTTCATCGGTGAAGTCTAGCGTGGTGCCAAGTATATACATCACCGCCCCAGGCTCGATGAAGATCACGGCCCCCTTTTCGTCAACCTTTTCTTCATTAGGGCGCAGCTCATCCGCATATTCAAATTTATATGAAAGGCCGGAACAGCCACCGGACTTCACCCCTATGCGAATGCCTAGGGACGGCTTGCCACGTTGCGCCAACAAAACTTCAATCCGTGCAGCTGCTGCCTCTGTTACCTTAATCAAAGCCATGGCATCAATCTTCCGCAGATTGTTTGTTTTTATAGTCAGCGATCGCCGTTCTTATGGCATCTTCAGCCAAAACAGAGCAGTGAAGCTTAACCGGTGGCAAACTTAATTCCTCGGCGATGTCAGTGTTTTTAACGTTGGCCAATGCTTCTTCCAGGGTTAAACCTTTAATCTTCTCAGTCATCACTGAGCTGGAAGCAATTGCCGACATGCAGCCAAATGTTTTAAACTTGGCGTCTTTTATCACCCCCTGTTCAATCTCGATCTGCAGCTTCATCACATCACCGCAGGCCGGGGCCCCGACCAACCCGGTGCCAACATTCTTTTTGTTTTTATCAAGAGACCCAACGTTGCGTGGATTCTCATAATGATCGATAACCTTAGCGCTATAAGCCATTTTACACCTCCTAGTGTGCTTCCCAATTAATTGATTTAAGATCTATTCCTTCCTGCACCATTTCCCAAAGAGGACTCAGTTCTCGCAGTCGATCTATTGCTTTTTTTATTATAGTTATGGCTGATTCGATCTCTTCTTCCGTGGTCAAGCGACCAATGCCAATGCGGATGGAGGTGTGGGCCAATTCTTCATCCACGCCCAAAGCCCTTAACACATAAGATGGCTCTAACGATTCCGAAGTGCAGGCCGAGCCAGAAGAAACAGCCAATTGCTTTATCTCCCCTATCATTGACTCTCCTTCAATGCAAGAAAAGCTAAGGTTTAGGTTCCCAGGAATTCTGCTTTCCAAATCACCATTTAAATAAACCTCAGGAATTTCCATCAAGGCTTGCAGCATGCGGTTGCGCATCTTCTCCAGGCGCTTTGATTCTGCCCCCATCTCTTGGCCGGCAATTTGTGCAGCCTTACCAAAACCAACGATCAATGGTGTTGGCAGGGTGCCAGAACGCATGCCGCGCTCTTGCCCGCCTCCATCGATCATCGCCTCTAATCTAACTCTTGGCTTGCGCCCCACAAACAGGGCCCCAATGCCCTTAGGACCGTATATTTTATGGCCTGATATGCTCATCAAATCAACATGTTGTGCCACCACATCCAAGGGTATCTTGCCGAATGCTTGAGCTGCGTCTGTATGGAAAAATATACCACGCTCCCGGCACATCTTGCCTATCTCTGCAATCGGCTGTATCACTCCTATTTCATTATGCACCGCCATAACTGAAACCAGCGACGTTTGTTCGGTCAAGGCTGCCTTCAACACCTCTAAATCCACCAGGCCATTGGTTTTAACCGGCAGATACGTAACCTTAAAACCACGCCTTTCCAGATGGCGGCAAGTGTCCAACACGCATTTATGCTCTGTTTGCAGGGTAACTATATGATTTTTCCTATCCTTATAAAACTCCGCCACTCCTTTAATTGCCAGGTTATTGGCTTCAGTGGCGCCAGAGGTGAAAACAATCTCTCTGGGGTCGGCATTAATCAGCTGCGCAACTTGCTTCCTGGATTCTTCCACGGCCTGTTCGGCATCCCAGCCATAGGCATGGCTGCGCGAATGAGGGTTACCGAATTTCTCTGTGAAAAACGGCATCATCGCTTCAAGAACTCTGGCGTCCATAGGGGTGGTCGCTTGATAATCTAGGTAAATCATGTCCTTCATTTCGCTTCTCCGTTGGTTGATTTATATAATTTTTCCCATGCTAAGATAAATTTATTTATCTCTTCTTCTTTGGTATCTGGCCCCAGGCTTACACGGATTGCGCTTCCCGCTTCATTCATGCCATATCCCATCCCAGCCTGAACATGGGGCAAGCCCACACTTCCTGAAGAACAAGCGGAACCCGCACTCACCGCAATGCCCGCCAGATCAAAATAGACAACCTGGGTTTCTGCTTTAACCCCAGGCATAGAGATAGAACTGGTGTTTGGCAGCCTCTGGGCTGCGGCGCCAAATATTATGGCATCACTGCATATGTCTTTAATACGCCGCTCCATATCATCACGCAAGCGCTTGATGGCTGTATATTTAGCAATCCTTTCTGGCAGCAATTCACACGCCATCCCCATCCCAACAATTGCAGTCATATTGTGGGTTCCCGGCCTCATCCTAAATTCTTGGCCACCACCCTTCATAAGGGGGTTCAGGCCTAAGTCTTTGTGATAAACTAAAGCACCGGCACCTTGCGGGCCACCAAATTTATGGGCTGAAATTGTGATAAGGTCGGGCACAACCGGGCCCCAATTTAAATTTATCTTTCCTAATGCCTGGGTGGCATCGGTGTGAACCAAGGCATTGTGTCGCTTGGCTGTGGCGATAACTTCTTCCATCGCCTGCACCACGCCAGTTTCATTGTTGGCATACATCACCGAAACCAAACCGTTTTCTGATATAACTTCTTCCATCGCAGCCAAATCCACCATGCCACTTTTTAACACTGGAATCAGGCCTTGGCCCACCACCTGCAGCACTGATGAATGCTCCACAACAGATGTTATAACATTCATCCCTGGAAAACCCTTTAGGGCCATGTTGTTACTTTCAGTGCCAGAGGCGGTGAATATCACCTGATAGTCCGAGCCAAGGCCCAAGGCCTCAATCACTTGCGCGCGAGCCCTTTCAAGCATCATCTTCGCCTTTTGCCCCAGCTTATGAATGGATGATGGGTTAAGGGGATGGCCCCACACCTCGACCATGCTTTCAACCACTCTTTTATCAACAGGAGAGGTGGCGTTATAGTCTAAATATACGATATCCATGATCATCCCCCTCCTCTTTATTGTTATACCCACAAAGTGATTCCAGGGTTCTTGCTTTTAGGAAATCCGCAATTTGCTCTTCAAGATCCGTCCAAAAATGATGTGTGTTACAAATCGCTTTTTTATCTTTATTCAGGCAGCCATCTCCATGTTCTGCAACACATTTGGTCATCTTCAATGGCTCGTCCGCAGCGATCATAATATCAAAAACCTTTATATCAGAACTGCTGCAGGCAAGCTTATATCCGCCACCCGGCCCACGGGTTGCATTGATCATCTTGCTTGCTCTGAGCTTGGCTAATATCTGATCTAGGTATACAGCATCTATCCCCAGGCGACTTGACAGCGCCTGCGAGCTGATGGGCTCATCGCTTGCATCATGTGCAAGCTCCACCATCACCATCACCGCATATCTACCCTTGGTCGTCAGAAACATCCCACACCACAGTCACATTATATATTTCTTCCAAATAACAGCGAAACCTGATATATTAATTCAGCCTCCGTTAATTAACTGCATGATACAAAGACCTACTATTTCAGTCAAGTATTATCTCCATGGGAAAGAGGCTAATTTAATTAGGATTAAATTTATATGTCAATGCGTGAAGTTATGTTTACTGGCCCAGCCGGCAAGATAGAGGGCAAATATTTTCAGCAAGAAGATCGCACAGCACCAATTGCCGTAGTTCTGCACCCCCATCCATTGCATGGAGGCACGATGAACAACCGCGTTGTTTACAACACCTTCCACACATTCGTTAATAATGGATTTTCCGTGCTAAGGTTTAATTTTCGTGGCGTTGGCAAATCAAGTGGGACATTCGACCATGGCGCCGGCGAAATGACCGATGCCGCAGCGGCATTAGATTGGATTCAAACCCAAAACCCCGAGTCGCCACATTATTGGTTGGCCGGGTTTTCATTCGGCTCTTGGGTGGCCCTGCAATTGTTAATGCGTCGCCCTGAAATAAGTGCATTCGTGGCGATTTCCCCACCTGCCAGCTCATATGACTTTAACTTCCTTTCACCATGCCCTGCACAGGGCTTGATCATTCAAGGGACAGCCGACACAGTTGTTGAGGAAGCAGCAGTTTACTCCCTTTATGAAAAGATAGACAAGCAACGCACCTCTAACATTGAGTATATTCCAATAGATAAGGCCGATCACTTCTATACCAAACATATGGATCAATTCATCAGCGCGCTTGATGGATATATTAAACCACGTTTGAATATGGAGCAAACAACCAGTCGCTCTAAGCGTGATCGCCGCCGCCGCCAAACATCACCTGAGGATGGTGAATAGGATTCATACGCAACTTTTATGAATCATCATTTTTAGAGCCAGGACCCTTTTATCCTGGCCTCTTAAGATATCAGCCATTAATTGCCTAACATCCGGCGATGGCGCAATATGCTGAATGGAATGCTCACACAATAAACAAGGCCAACCAAGGGCAATGTCACCCATGGCTCAAGCAATATGCCGGCAATCAATGACCCAGCAAGCAGAAGCAACCAACGCACATATTTTCTATCCACAGAAATTTTCTTCATTGAAAAGGTCGGAATTGTGCTGACCATCATCATCCCGATGAATGTCATATAAATGCATACAGCCCAGCTTGGCATCACCCAGGTGGTTAATTCGAATGTCATTAACATTGGCATCAAGGTCATGGCAGCGGCAGCAGGAATTGGCATCCCCGTGAAGAAATGCTTACTCACTTCACTCTCCACATCCTCTTCTTGTTGCACATTGAACCTTGCCAAACGCAAAGCAGAGCAAGCAATATAAATCAGCACCACCGCCCAACCCACCCCTTTATAAGGAACGGAATGGAGCGACCACATATACATCAACAAACATGGGGAAACACCAAAACTGACGATATCAGCCAATGAGTCCAGCTGCGCGCCAAAGCTGCTGGCACAGTTTAACAATCTAGCCATACGCCCATCAACGCTGTCCATCAACGCGGCCACTAAAATCAATGTTGCCGCTGTAACAAACTTGCCATCCATCGCATAACGAACTGAAGTTAGCCCTAAACATAGGGCTAAGATCGTTATCATATTTGGCACCAGCTTATATAAAGGAATGGTTGAAAGCCTTCTTGGTTCCATCATAATTACCTTACAATGCCATGAACTCGTTTAAAGTCACCCTTCATGTGGGCCAAGACAGTTTCACCACCAATCATATATTGGCCTTCGACCACTTGCGGCTCAACACCTTTAGGCAGATAAACATCCACACGGCTGCCGAAACGGATTATACCAAAGCGTTCACCAGTCAAAACTTTTTGATCGGAGGTTAAATCGCATATAATTCTTCTGGCAATTAACCCAGCGATTTGCACCACCGCAACCTTCTTTTTATCTTTTGTTTCAATCAATATAGATTGACGCTCGTTATGCTCACTGGCTTTATCCAACGAAGCGTTGAAGAATTTCCCAGCATGATAGTGTAATTTTTTTATCTTTCCTTCGATTGGAATACGGTTCACATGCACATCAAAGACGTTAAGGAAAATGCTGATTCTGGTCATCGGGGTATCACCCATTTCCAATTCCACCGGTGGGGCGGCTTCTGTGATTCTTTGCACCACACCATCAGCAGGGCTGACGACTAAATCTTCCACCACTGGGGTTACACGTTCAGGATTGCGGAAGAAAAACACACACCACACGGTTAAAAGCACTCCCATCCAACCTAGTTTATTGGATATTAAAAAGAAAAAGAAAGTGGCAGCAACAAACAATAAAATAAATATGTGCCCCTCTTTATGGATAGACGGAATAAATGGTTTAATACTCTCTATCATATCTCTAATGGTCTCTAGCATGTGAATTTCCTCAATAAATTATTACGCCCTAAGCGCTTCACGATTGATCGATTATATCTCACAACTTAGTTCGAAGCAAAACTTTTCTAAAAAATGATGCATTGTTAACCTTTTTTTAACCAAATGGGTGCAGACTGATTAATAGAATTAATAAGTGTATATATAATGAGTGATAAAGTGAGATTTCTTTCCATTAGGTTTCAGCAGGTGCTCAGCCGCCTGAAAAATGGCGCCAACGCAATAAAAACCAAGCGCAAGGTGGTGGTCACCGCATATCGCATCGTCAGCTTAAAACAAAACAAGCAATCTAAACGAGCCGAAGGATAACGATTCATTTCATCAAGTATCCCATTGCCGCAAAAAAAATAATAGTATATTGTCACAGTTACATATTTTTACTGCGGGTCATTTCCTTATGAGTGAACAAATTCTTGAAAAACAACCCAGATCACCCTTAGTTATTGTGCTATTGATTGCAGTGGCGGTGGTTTTGTGGATTGGCTCTGGCGTGATTATCCCAGCTAAAGAAGATGATGATAACACCCATGCGCAAGGAAAATTAAACAACCTGCAAGTCAAAGAATTCACCGCCACAGAAAGAACTGGATATATCCAGCAGAACGCCATCACTGAACCAAAAGCTTTCACCATGATCAAGACGGAAGTCGAAGGGCGAGTGATAGAATTGCTAGCTAAGGACGGAGCATTTTTGAAGAAAGGCGAACCCATATTGCATCTGGATGAACGCAACCATGAAACTAATTTAAAGCAAGCCCAGGCCAATTTAATACAAAAACAGATTAAGCATCAATCAGCAAAGGCCATATTCAACAAAGGCCTGTCTTCTAAAAGCGCATTCGCCGATGCCGATGCTCAATTGAAAGCAGCTGAATCGCAAATTCTTCAAGCTGAAATCGCCCTGCAAAACACCATAATAAAAGCCCCATTCGACGGGGCTTTAGATCATATAATCCCACATGTGGGTGATTTATTGCGCGCCGGCGACAACGTCACCACTTTTATCGCCAAAGACCCAATGCTGGCCGTGGCATATGTTTCCGAGCAAAATATAAGCAAAGTGGATAAAACTCAACCCGCCATAGTTAAACTTTATGGCCGCCCTGAAATTAAGGCTGCCATAACCTTCATCAGCAGCGTTAGCAACAAAAACACCAGGTCTTTCAGGGTGGATGCCACCCTTGATAATAAAGATGGATATGTTCTCAGCGGTGAAACTGTCACCCTTAAGGTTCCCACCGGGCTTGAGAAGCTTCAAAAACTGCCATTCATGGCTTTAAGCGCCGATGCATCAGGAGTTTTAACGGTTAAAACTTTAACCGACGAGAGCATAGTAAAAAGCTATAAAGTTCAGATCATCGAAGAAGAAACCGACGGAGTGTGGGTGAAGGGATTGCCGGAAAAGGTCAATGTGATTTTAATGGGGCAGTCCTTCGTCAACGAAGGGGAAAAAGTGTGATAAAACGCATATCTTATGGCCATTAATCATTTCATCTGCATCGATGCCACAGCTGCCAGCCTGCACCGGGCCATGGCAACAAGCAATAACCCGACCATACTAGCCCCAAATGCAACCACAGCAAGATGGCTGCAAGAAACCATGGAACATAAAAACACCTTAACCCATTCACAAATCTTAAGTGCACCCACGCCCGCAGCACACACCATGATGCTGGCCACCATCTTAACCCTGCAGGAAGAGTCACCTTTGTTGTTGGGGCAGGCAGAGCGTTATAATAACATCATCCAAGCTTTTTATTGCGATAACGCCAAGATATGGCCGCCTGCTTCCATTACTGGCTGCAGCCCACATCACCTGCAGATGATAAAGGCCCACATACGCCACACAATTAAGATGAATATCATTCCAGCACCTGCTTCCATGTGGAATTCAATCAATAATCTGGGCAGCAATGATTTGGATTTCGAAACAATTATATCAATCCATCCTGCCTGCCCCACGATGCTGCAGAAAGGGTTGCTAGATAAGTTAGGGCAGCTTGCTAAAAACACAGCTGTTTTCACATCCCCACAAAAGGATGTGTGCCCTGCCCCAATGCACATTATGCCAAATCCATTGACTGAATTGCTCCAGGTCAACCAACTGTCACAGCAGAATAGCAACGCCGCAATAGCCTCAATAGATGAAAGATTCCAACAACTGCATCAGGCCTATCACAAGAGCCAATCTGCCACATTCAAACTGCTGTGCCGCCTGTGCGACTGCATCACCGCCCCTAACCCATGTGCTTTGCGGGAACTTTTTCCTCACGATTCATTAAGTGACGAGATGATCTCGGCTTTATTAACTGGCGCCCCATCCCAGGCATATCTTCTGCCTAAAGCCGCCGCCGACCTGCTGCACTTAATTGTTATGGTGAAAAACGGCGAACCATTCCTTGATATAATTAAAGCCCACCTGCACCTATGCAAAAAAATGGGTGGCAAGATTGATTATATGTTTGAAGGAATAAACAACAGCACCATCGTGCCCGACTATAAAACTGCAGCACTGGCGCTGTTTAGCACACAAAAAGCTTCGCATACCTTCTTATCACTATCCGAAGCTTGCGAAACCCCTGCAGAAACTTTCATCATCCAGGGGTTAAACCAAGGCAATTGGCCCTCTGCCGAGGCAACAAAGCTATTGCACACCTTAATGACCAGGGGCAAAGTTATTCTAACTCGCGCTGAAACCAGCGGCCCGAATTGCGAAGAAGCCAATTTCCTTACAGAATTCGCCATAGAAAGGATTAAACCATTAACTCAGCCCATTAATCGGATGGCGCGCCCGCGCCCTAATCCAAAGCCGCCTTTAATTACAAGGCCCGCCACCTTGTCTGTCTCGGCCATAGAGCTCTTGATCAGGGATCCGTACGCCTATTATGCCCGTTATATCTTAGGCCTGCGGCGGCAGGAAAAAGAATCTATCTTGGCAAAAGACTTCGGCATCATGGTACATAATATTATGGCGCAATTGCAATTAATCGATTTATCGTCGGTTTTTTCCGAATTCGAAACGGCATACACCGCAACCTGCGAGCAGGCCATTGCAAATGCAAAATTCTCATCAACGGAGCGCTTAGTGGTGCTTAGAAGGATGAAGAATCTGACCCCTTATATTTACGAACTGCTGCATCAATGGAAAAAAGATTCCATAAGGATTATGGTTGAGCTGGATGGATATAAAAACATTGCCCTAGCCAATGGCACCACAGTGAAGCTCAAGGCCCGTTCAGACAGGGTTGACCACATGAATGATGGCAGCGTAAGAATCATTGATTATAAAACTGGGGCCAGCCCATATCAAACCGAGGTCGACAAGGGGCTATACCCTCAGCTACCCCTCGAGGCGATAATAAATTCAGATGAGCCCGCCACTTTATTCTATATAGAAACAAGCGGCAAGATTAATCGATTCACCGTTAAGAAGGTGAAATATGATATGGATATCGTCGCATCATCCTTAATAAAATTGATGGAAATGTTCCTTATGGATGAAAATGATGGCTATTTTGCGACGATGGATGCCGACCCTAAAACCCATGAATATCAACACCTATCCCGAGCCGCAGAGTGGAAATATTAAAAAAATACATCATGCGTAGGTTTTACAGCAACGGCACAAATCTCCCGCAATAGCTGTAAATAAAGGCTTCCGCCCCATTTTAATCAACCGTTCATATGTCGTTAATATAATAATGCTTGACTGTTATTATAGGAAATACTAGGGTTTTAGATAAGGGCGGCAATGTTGTCGTTAAAAATTTTATTTATGGTTAAATTATCATGTCTAGTTTAAAAGTTTTGGCTTTAGGTCTAGTTTTATCATTATCTGTTGTTGCTGCTTCTGCTCCTTTGGCTGGTGTTAGTTCATTTGAAGGGATTGGTTGCTTTCCAGGTAAATAAAGGTATTAGCTATGTATGATGTAGCCATATATTACGATCTTCTGCCGATCTTGATATATGTACTCGCGGCCATTTCTGTCGCTTGGTATAATCTGCGCGATCCTATCACCT
>Ga0114977_10000123_pt1 | contig 49820 bp, 50 predicted proteins | sample S_130805_MF_Meta_FD_87026 | JGI IMG/M metagenome (GOLD analysis project Ga0114977, IMG submission 87026) | Freshwater microbial communities from Lake Simoncouche, Canada to study carbon cycling - S_130805_MF_MetaG | ecosystem: Environmental > Aquatic > Freshwater > Lake | place: Lake...
ATGGCTCCTTAACAATAGGCCGCGAAAAATTCTAAACTTTAAAACACCGCTTGAGGTTTTCTACGCTAACCTAAACAACTCAATTCCACCACCTGTTGCACTTCGCTGTTGAATTGGCGATATCATAAATACGCCGAAATTAATAAGTTGTTAAGGATTGGCGTGTTATAAAGAATAGTTGAGACTAAAGTTAAAAACAATATAAACTCAATTAGGGAAAAGAAATTAAGAATGAAAAACAGAAGGTCACAGAAGTTGCTGTTTTTAGCAACATTTCGATTGACAGTTGCTATTGCTATGTCATAAGTATATATCGATATTTATTTTAATTTTCTATTAAGGGGAACAAGAGTGAGTAATAAACTTAACAAACAAAAAGGCTTCACGCTTATCGAATTATTGATAGTTGTCGCTATATTAGGTATTTTAGCTGCGGTTGCCATTCCTCAATATCAGGGTTACCAGGCAAATGCAAAAATCAATGCAGCAAAAACTAACCATTCTACAGTAGTTAATTTCATTAAAAACAGTTTTGCAAACTGTTCTGGTGTAGCTGGAAACGTAGCGTTGGTAGACGCTGCTGGTGCTGCAGTTTCTGCTGCATGCGTTGGTGGACTTTCAGATGCTGTTTTCATCACTAACTTCGTAGGCAACCATTTCAAGAATCCTTACGATGCAACTGAGGCTTCAACAACTGCAGTTTCTACAACCGTTCCTACAGTTGCAAATCCTGGCCGCACAGGTATTGTTGGCTCTGCAAGCCCGCTTGTTTCTGGAAGCACAATTACTATTACAACTTTCCCAGACACAACAGCTGCTAATGCACTGACTGATGTTATTACTATGGAATAATGATTATAGGGATTAATTTAAGGGGGCGTGTTGCGCTATTTGCATCGCCCCCTGTTTTTAATATCTACTGGTCAAAAAATATGCGTGGCTTCACCCTAATAGAACTACTCATATCTGTCGCCGTTATAGGGATACTAACTGCTATTGCAGTGCCACAATATTCTGGATATGTTAGCAATTCTCGTTTACAAAACACCATAACCAACCTACGTTCTATATATATGAAGGAACAGGAATATTATACAAATAACAATGGTTATTATAGTACTGGAGCTACTTGCGGTGACAATGCCGCATCTATAAACACTAACCTGTTTAGTGGCCAGTCCATCATAAATGATAGTTATTACACTTACTGCATTACACAAACAACGAGTGCAGATTTTACCGCAAAAGCAACAAAAAACAGCACAGGAGTTGTCTACTCACTTGATTATACTAATACGAGTGTTGGATTCTAAAGTTTAGGGGGCAATTTTGAGTGATAAAACTTCAGTATTGCGTATACTAATAATTGAGGATAGTGGGATTTTTCGGAATATAGTTTCCGAACTTCTAGCCGATCATAATGTTGTTGGCGCAAAAAATTTTGAGGAAGGGTATAAAAAGTATATTGAATTTGCCCCAGAACTTGTCTTTCTAGATATCTCTTTGCCAGATGGAAATGGACATGATTTGTTAGTAAAAATTAAAGAACATGATAAGAACGCCTATGTAGTGATTACAACTGCAAGCCGCTTGAAGGAAGATATCTTGCAATCCATAAAAGGAGGCGCGCAAGGATATATAGTTAAACCCTTCTCAAGCGAAACTCTTCATGAGTGCATCAAAACTTACCTTACATACACAGAAAATAATAAAAGCTCTGCTAATTAGCACAGAGCAAAAGACTTGTAGAAACTACAAGATCCACCTACTAAAAATACGTAGGCGGATCTTGTAAAATAGTCACAATCTAACTTGCAATATTTGCCTTGCTTTCTTTTGCAGGCTTCTTCTTTTTCTGAGTTGTAGTGTAAACTATCACAGGCTGATTTAGCTTTTCAACTACTCCCTTATTGATAATCACCTCTTTCACATCTTTTGAGCCAGGAACATCGTACATAACTTCAAGCAAGATTTCTTCCATGATTGCACGAAGGCCGCGCGCACCAGTCTTACGCTGTATAGCCTTTCTAGCAATAGCGATCAGGGCATCATGCTTAAATTCGAGCTCGATATTTTCCATTTCAAATAACTTCTGGTACTGTTTTACCAGTGCATTTTTTGGTTTGGTTAATATCTCGATAAGAGCATCCTCATTCAAATCCTGCAATGTTGCCATTACCGGAAGCCTGCCAACGAACTCAGGAATTAGACCAAATTTTATCAAATCATCCGGCTCAATTTGCTCTAATATTTCACCAACACGACGCTTCTCTTCGCCGCGCACATCAGCACCAAATCCAATTGCAGTACCTTTGCCGCGCGCTGATATAATTTTCTCAAGGCCTGAGAATGCACCTGAGCAAATAAATAAAATATTTGTCGTATCAACCTGCAAAAACTCCTGCTGAGGATGCTTACGACCACCCTGCGGAGGAACAGAAGCAACAGTTCCTTCCATTATTTTAAGTAGCGCCTGCTGCACACCCTCACCTGAAACGTCACGGGTGATTGATGGGTTATCAGATTTACGTGAGATTTTATCCACCTCATCAATATAAACAATACCTTTTTGTGCACGCTCAACATTATAATCAGCCGCCTGAAGCAATCTAAGTATAATATTTTCAACGTCCTCACCAACATAGCCAGCTTCGGTCAAAGTTGTAGCATCGGCCATAGTGAAAGGCACATCAAGAATACGAGCCAAGGTCTGGGCGAGCAATGTTTTACCGCAACCAGTAGGGCCAATAAGAAGGATATTAGACTTATTCAGCTCAATTTCGCTTCCTGATTTCTCAATATGAGCGATACGCTTGTAATGGTTGTGCACCGCCACCGAAAGAATTTTCTTAGCCTGAACCTGACCTATCACATAATCATCAAGAACCTTGCAAATATCTTTTGGGTTTGGAACACCATCACCATCTTTCATTAAAGATGATTTGCTTTCTTCCCTTATGATATCAAGGCACAACTCAACGCATTCATCGCAGATGAAAACTGTTGGGCCTGCAATCAGCTTACGCACCTCGTGTTGGCTTTTGCCACAAAAAGAGCAATATAGGGTGTTTTTTGAATCCTGTCCGTCAGTTTTGGCCATAACAACCCTCTCTTAATTTAATTCTAAGTTAAAAAGTAATGTTACTTCTTGCCTTCTGTAGTTATAGGACCACGCTCAGCAACTATTGTATCAATAAGCCCAAAATCCCTGGCTTGCTCTGCTGTCATGAAATTATCTCTATCCATATTCTTCTCAACATGCGGGAGCTTCTGCCCTGTATGTCTCACATATATTTTATTTAACCTGTCTTTCAACTCAAGGATCTCCTTGGCGTGAATGGCAATGTCACTCGCTTGACCTTGGAACCCGCCTGAAGGCTGATGAATCATTATACGCGCATTAGGAAGAGCAAATCTTTTCTTTTCAGCTCCACCAGCAAGGAGCAAGGAGCCCATTGAAGCCGCCTGACCAATGCACAAAGTTGAAACATCTGGGCGGATATATTGCATGGTATCATAAATCGCAAGGCCGGACGTAACCACTCCACCAGGTGAATTTATATACATGAAAATATCTTTCGTAGGGCTTTCAGACTCAAGGAATAAAAGCTGCGCAACAATAAGGTGCGCCATACCATCATGCACAGGGCCATTAAGGAAAATAATTCTCTCCTTAAGCAACCGCGAAAAAATATCATATGCGCGCTCTCCTCGGTTAGTTTGCTCAACTACCATAGGAACTAGATCCATGTGCGGGGCGATTTGTTCGATACTCATTTGCGCTACCTACTCAATAAGTTTACTATATATTCTCTTCATAATTAACAAATATATGAGAATAAACCCGATAGCAAGCCAAACAACCTTTTATCCACAAAAAAATGTAAAATACTACAGAAAAGCTACAAAATCCTCTGCTTATGTACTAAGTTTAACTTATAATTTAATATTAGATGCATTTTGACGTATGATTATACTGTAATTGGAATCAATCCGGATAAATATTATTAAATACTTGATAAATATCATTGAAAATAATATTTATCTATCGCCAAAAATTACCCGCCGCCTAGTAATAGAAAAAATGATGAGAAATATATTTTTCAAATTACAGACCTTTATTCAAAATCCACTTTTATGCAGAAGTGATAAAATAGTGATATTTTGTCTTTTTTCCTCCCTATTATTAACACCCTTAGTATATTTAACAATTCCAGCAACTTCAAATGCTGCCGCTTGGACACAAGGGGAAGGGAATGGTCAGGCAATTTTTTCTATTGACAGCTATAGAACTTCACACTCCCTTGATAAAGACTTTAATCCAACCACATCAACTAACAAATTTAGCAAATATGCTTTTAATCCATACATTGAATATGGACTGACTAACGATATTACAATAGGAGCAAGTCCTCTACTCCAAGATTGGCACTCAAAAAGGGCAGGAATCACAACAGGTGGCCAGACATTTGAGTCAGAATTTTTTTCCGCAAAAAATTATTGGAACCAGGCAATGCAGTTTTTTCTGTACAACCACTTATTAAAACTCCTTGCATATCAATCAGCGGCTCTTTAGAAACCTTGGCCTGCGATTCTTATGATCTGGAGCTAAGGCTCTTAGCTGGCTATGGCTTTAAGCTTGAACAAAAGCTATCTGATGGGAAAATCCGACCTTTTTCAGGGCAATATCATTTCGTAAACCTTGAGGCGGCCTACCGAAAACATACTGATGACACTTCTGACTTAGTGAAAATAGACGGCACTGCAGGATTTAGATATAGAGATAACATCCTGCTGCTTGGTCAATTTTTTTCGACAATATCGACTGGCAATAGTACTATAGCAATCAATTCTGTAGATAGGTCTAATGACCTAAAACTCCAATTCTCCGGTGTAGTGCAAACCAGCAAAACCACTTCCGTGCAACTTGGTTTTTATGATGGCATTGCCTCACAATCTGGCAATAGCAACTACAAAACATATCAGGGTGTTATGCTTGCATTCTGGAAAGGTTTTTAATATGAAACAAACCAGCCCATATATATTTTATAAAGAAGTTGCAGCCTCAGAAAACCTAGAATTTGCTGATTTGCGCAAATACCCGTGTGACCCACAATTATTATCAGATCGCCTTAAGGATGAATATATTAAAAATGAGGCAATCCCATGGAAGAAAACTGATAATGGGGTTCTTATTGCAACCAGCAGCATAAATGATAATCTTAAAGTATGGGCGCTTGAAAATTATGATGGTAATTACCATTTTGCAATCACTACGCCATTTGATATTAACTATAGCATAAATACATTGTTTGCTGAAAAAAAATACTATCGAAGCCAGGGATAGCTTATGGAAAATTCAGCCCGCATATTCGGCAAAAACTCCTATTCGCACGCGTGATATTTATTTATTTTGCGGCATAATGCTTGCGATCATTCTATTAGCTATAAAATTTCCGCTTCTTGCTCTGGCAACCGCCTTTGTAGTTACTGGCGTTTTCTACACAGCTACAATGTTATTTAAAATAATCCTTATGGCATTTGGCTATTTTGCTGCATCTGGAGCTGAGAGCAAAGTATTAAAGTCAGGCACAAGTGATAAAGATTTACCAATTTATACGATTCTGATCCCGCTTTATAAAGAATCCAGAACACTTCCTAAGCTTATTGCCGCGATTGAAGCTCTTGATTATCCGCACTCAAAACTTGATGTGAAGCTTATAGTTGAGGAGGATGATGAGCTTACCATTAATGCCATAAAATCTTTAGGAGCATCTTACATTTTTGAGATGATAAAGGTTCCATTCTCCCTGCCCAGAACCAAGCCAAAAGCTTGTAATTATGCCCTAAAATTTGCCCGCGGCGAATATGTTACAATTTATGATGCCGAAGATGAGCCAGAGCCAGATCAACTTAAAAAAGTTCTGTATAAATTCCAACATAGCAGCGAGAAACCTGCCTGCGTGCAAGCGCGGCTAAATTATTTTAATCGCGATGAGAACATACTAACCCGCATGTTTGCTATTGAATATTCGACATTATTTGACTTCACATTATTTGGGCTAGAGAGGCTTGGCATACCTATATTACTAGGCGGCACCAGCAACCATTTTCGTACCAAAACTTTACGGCAATTATATGCATGGGATCCTTATAATGTTACAGAGGATGCCGATCTTGGCATCCGAATATACAAAGAAAATATGTATTGCAGTATGGTTTGGTCACTCACAAAAGAGGAGGCGCCAATTTCATTATGGGCCTGGATGAAACAGCGTACGCGCTGGATCAAGGGGCACATGCAAACATGGCTTGTGCATATGCGCCATCCTATTAGGCTTTATAAAAAATTAGGACTAATAGGCTTTATTGGGATGCAACTATTCCTTGGCGCACCTACCTTAATTTTTATGATCAGCCCTATTATGTGGCTGGTGTGGAGCTTGTTTATTTCGGGAGTTTTCAGGTTGGATGGTACGCAGCCTGATTGGTATAATTCTGTATTATATTTAAGTATTATTTTATTGTACTTGGGTATTTTTATGCAAATATTATTTGCAATAGCTGCCACATTAAAGAATAAATGGCGTGGCATGGTAGCCTATAGCTTAGCCTTTCCGTTTTACTGGGTACTGCACTGCGTGGCTAGTTTCCGCGCCTTATGGCAACTTATAAAATGCCCCCATTATTGGGAAAAAACTACTCATGGCGTTACAAATTTTACCAGCAAGAAATGAGTCCAATTAAAGCAAATATAAATAATTTTAATATTATTATGGTTGATAAGACCATACAGAAGAAACAAAAACTTTTTCTGTTTTGAGTAAAACCTATTTACATTTCGCAGATATGTTTATAAACATATCAAACTATAATTTGGCTAAAGTTAGGAAAGAGACATGGCAATTAAAAATTTTGTATCAAACGTTGCAATTCTTGCATTTATTTTTGCAATTTCTCCTGTTGCAAATGCCGCTAAAACAGCCGCAACAGCAAAACAACCAATTCCTCAACAAATTCCAACCAGCACAGTTAAAGCTGAAGAATTATATAAAATTTCAAAAGATGATATAGTTCTCGGTGATGAAAAAGCCAAGGTGACCGTAATAGAATATGCTTCGATGACTTGCTCTCATTGCGCGGATTTCCACAAAAATACATATCCCGAAGTTAAGCAAAAATATATCGACACTGGCAAAATAAAGTTCGTTTTTCGTGCATTCCCGCTTGATGAGCCCGCCTTGCGCGGCTCTATGCTTGCCTATTGCGCTGGCCCTGAAAAATTCTATAAATTTACGGATGTTATGTTTAGCACCCAACCAAACTGGGCTTACGCAAAGAACTATCTTGAGGTCTTGACAAATATAGGTAAACTTGGCGGAGTTAGCGGGGAAGAATTTGAAAAATGCATGGCCAACACAGAGTTGGAAAAGCGTATAATGCAGGGTAAGTTTGATGCCACAAGCGTACTTTCTGTACGTGCTACGCCTTCGTTTTTTATAAACGGTAATATCTATAAAGGCGCACATAATTTTGAATATTTCTCAAAAGTACTGGATGAAGCGCTTGCTGAAAAGTCGGGAGACACCAAGAAAGATACGAAGAAAGAAAATCCTGTTAAAAAATAACATGCCAATAATCATCTGAAATTAATTGATTTGCAGGCAAATCATCGCCCTAGTACCTAATTGCCTTTTTGAAATTAAAAACATCGCAATAATTTTAACAAAATACTTGACATTATTACTTACTGTTTCTAGTGTGCGCTGCTTAATTTACTATCAAGGCTGGAACGGGTATTCAAATTGTCCGAGAAAGAAGAGCTTCCCTCCTTAAAAGAGTTGGGTGAAAAAATTAAAAAAGCGAAAAAAACCTCGCTTGATAGTGAGAAGAAGGATTCAGCGCCAACGCCTGGTGCTATGCATGTAAGTATAGACTTGCTTGCTGGAGTTATTGGCGGGTCATTTGTTGGGTATTATCTTGATAAATGGCTTGGAACTTTGCCGTTATTTTTTATTGTTTGTTTCTTTCTTGGTATAGCGGGCGCGGTTCGCAATATAATGAAAGGGATTAAAAATTCTAATAAATACGGTGACGAGAAGTAATTTATTTTAAGAAATGGTTTTGTAAATTTATATGTCAGAGGCACATAACCCATTGCATCAGTTTGGTATCCGTTTTTATACGGAGATGCCTGATATATTCGGATTAAATCTGAATTTTAATAACTCAGCATTATTTATGCTATTGTCAGCACTAACTATAGCCTTGTTCCTAACCTTAGGTATGAAAAAGCGTGCACTTGTTCCTGGCCGCTTGCAGGGAATGGTTGAAATTGCCTACGAGCTAGTTGCAGGCATGGCTCGTGATAATGTAGGCAATGATGGTCGCAAATATTTTCCGTTTATATTTACGGTTTTCATGTTCGTTCTAACATGTAACCTTATGGGCATGATGCCATACGGCTTTACTGTTACGAGCCACATAGCCGTTACATTCGCAATGGCATCGGTAATTTTCATTGGAGTGACCTTAATTGCAATTGTAAAACACGGAAAGCATTTCTTTGGCTTTTTCTTGCCACATGGAACTCCTTGGTGGATGGCTCCCTTAATGATATTCATTGAGCTTTTTGCATATCTTGCACGCCCTATAAGCCTTTCAATTCGTCTTGCCGCAAATATGATGGCAGGCCATACAATGTTGAAAGTTATAGCTGGTTTCATTTTTGGGCTTGGACTTCTGCTAGGATGGGTGCCAATAGCCCTGCTTGTAGTGTTAACAGGATTTGAAATTTTCGTTGCAGTGCTACAGGCATACATATTTACAGTGTTGACCTGTGTGTATCTAAATGATGCGATACATCTGCACTAATTAGATTTGACGTAGTTTTTTATTTTTTAGCCGGGGAAGATGGTTAATTAATTTAAAGTGCGTCATTGGGTTTATTTTAATTTTTAAATATAGGATAAAAAAATGGAAGGAGCGGCTTTAAAGTTTATAGGTGTTGGTCTAACTGCGTTCGGAATGTTTGGTGCTGCTATTGGCGTTGGCAATATATTTGCTGCAATGCTAAATGGTATAGCAAGGAATCCTTCTGCTGAAAGCAAACTTGCAAAGTATGTATATGTTGGCGCTGGTCTTGCTGAAGCAATGGGTCTTTTCGCCCTTGTAATAGCATTCATCATGCTGTTTGTAGTATAATTAAGCATAGGTAATTAAATGCCTCAGCTCGAGTTTGCAACTTACGCGGCACAGATTTTCTGGCTGGCGGTAATTTTTGTACTTTTATATATTTTTCTGTCGAGGAAATCCTTGCCGGTGATATTAGAGGTATTACATAATCGCCAGTCTCGTATTGCGGGAGATATTAAAAAAGCAGAAAATCTTCGCGCTGAGGCAGAAGCAGCTGAGGTAGATTTTACAACAGCAATTTCTGAAGCCCGTCAGAAGGCTAGTAAGGTTCTTAGTGAGGCTAAAGCCAAGGTGACAGCAGAAGAAACTACAAGGAGTGCAAAAATTGAAAAGACTTTTGCAAGTCATAATAAGGATTCTGAAAACAGGATGCTTACATTACGCAAGGACTCGCTTAGTAAAATCGTTCCTGTTGCTGCGCAAGCTGCATCTCTGATGACAGAGAAACTTATTGGTAAAAAAATTGATCAAAAACAGGCAGAAGAAATAGCTTTAAAAATAAGCAATTCAATCTGAATGAAATAAAGTTGTAATTTCACAGTAAAAAGGTTTTATTATGCTTCAAGATCCTGAGTTTTGGGTAGCGCTATCTTTTGTATTATTTGTTGTTGCCGTATTTAAGCCTGTGGGCAAAGCGTTAGGCAATGCTGTTGATTTAAGATCTACAAAAATCCAAAAGGACTTGGATGAGGCTCATCGCCTTATGGAAGAAGCCCAGTCTTTACTATCTTCTTACCAGCGCAGGCAACGTGAAGCAGCCGACGAAGCTTTAAAAATATTAAAAGATGCCGAGGATGAAGCAAAGCGAATGATTGTTGAAGCCGAGCAAAGCCTTGAAGAAAATCTTAATAAGAAAATACAAGTTGCAATGCAAAAGATTGCTACTTACGAAAATTCTGTAATACAAGAGATTCGTATGAATGCTATAGACATATCTGTCAAAACGGTTCACACAATCCTAAAAGAAAACTTAACTAACAACAATTCTGACGAATTGGTCTCAAAAGCTATAAAAGAAATGAATAAGAAATTAGGGCATTCTTTGAACTAATATTTTTTTAAATTGCTGCTAATAATAACAAATAATTTAAAACCAGATGTTATTTAATTTTCCAAGCCTACCAGCTCATAGAACCGCTGTTTTTATAGAATCTAATCTTGTTAGAATTTGTTTCACCAATTTCACAAGCACAGATTGCTAAATAATATTATAAGAAGATAACAGGTGTTCATAATAGTTTAATCTTAGGCTTTAAAATATTGTCTGCATTTCGCTATTTGACAATATTTCTTTTCATTACTACAATTGTGCCTGCCTTTTTATTATTTGTGTTATAATTAACTGCAAAAAATTAACAACTTTAATATCTGTAATATAAACTTGTTTTCTAATACTCTTGATAATTTATTTCTGAAAGAATGTAGCTTAATATGAGGGTTCCTGTCACACTTTCTATTTATATAGGCAAGAAGTTCTTAGCTGGTACCATGGTTGTATTTGCAACACTTATGGCTATTATATTTCTCTTTGATTTTTTAGAGTTAATGCGACGCGGTCTATCACGCGATACACCTTTAGGTATAATTATAGAGATGGGCCTACTTAAATTACCGAGCATGGCCCAACAAATTCTTCCTTTTGCAATTCTGCTTGGTGGAATTCTATCTTTTACTCGGCTAACAGCCACATCTGAGTTAGTAGTAACACGCTCAGCTGGGGTTTCAGCATGGCAATTTCTTATGCCAGCATTCGGAATTGCGGCTAGTATTGGCATTTTTATTGTAGTAGTTTTTAATCCTCTATCTGCAATCATGCTTTCAAAATTTGAGAATCTTGAGGCAAAATATTTTAAAGGCTCAACCAGCATGCTCTCGGTTTCATCAACCGGGCTTTGGCTTAGACAGCAAAACGAAACAAATGCCGGAAAAACCATCATAAATGCTTTACGTGTTTCACATGAAAATATGGAATTATTCGATGTAACAATTTTTATTTTTGGTGAACATGATAAATTTGTTAAACGAATTGATTCAAAATCTGCAAAGCTTAGTGATGGTTATTGGAATATATCGAGCGGTATCCTCACAGCTCCAGGAATGCCAGCTTCCGCACGCATGGATTACAGGCTAAGAACCACCCTCAAACAAGACCAGATTCAGGAAAGCTTTGCATCTCCTGAAACAATGTCTTTCTGGGAGCTACCAGGGTTTATACGAACACTTAAAGCCGCTGGATTTTCAGCGCTACGCCACACACTTTATTGGCATAGCGTACTCTCCACACCATTTTTACTATGCGCTATGGTCTTCTTTGCCGCAGCATTTTCACTACGCCCACCCAGACAAGGAAAAATCGGAATGATGATGAGTGGCGGCATATTGTCAGGTTTTATGATATATTTCCTATCTGACCTTATTTCTGCAATCGGCCTTTCCGGAAGCATACCCATAATAATGGCTGCGTGGGCACCTGTTGGAATAAGTATCCTGCTGGGAACTGCCCTTATGCTCCATCTTGAAGATGGCTAAAACTATTTTTTATCTCCTACCCAATGCACTATTTTAACAGCAATTTCATCAAAAATTGCGCCAATCATAGATGATGCGTCCCCGCTCGCAGGCTTCCCACAATCGCCGCCAGCACGGATAATTTCCAACAATGGAATTTCACCAAGTAATGGCAAATTCTCAACTTCCGCAAGTTTGGCAGCTCCACCTTTACCAAAAATATAGCTTCGGTTGCCAGATTGCGGATCTTCAAAATAACTCATATTCTCAACAACACCTAAAATAGGAATATTAACTTTGCGAAACATATCCATTGCTTTTCTCACGTCAGCTAGCGCCACATCCTGAGGAGTTGAGACCATTATAGCCCCACTTACCGGAAAATTCTCGGCGAGGCTGAGTTGAATGTCTCCAGTACCAGGCGGCATATCAACAATTAAATAATCTACATTATTCCATGCAACACCGTGAAAAAGCTGATAGAGCGCTTTAGTTGCCATTGGCCCACGCCAAACAGCAGCTCGGTCTTCATCAATTAGGTTGCCCATAGACATTGCCTGAATATTGCCGGCTTTAAAAGGTGTTAGGCGCTTATGGGAATCAATCTCAGGCCTGCCTTTTAGATTAAGCATTTTTGGAACTGATGGGCCATAAACATCTGCATCCAGGAGACCTATGTTATATCCAGCACGAGATAAAGATATCGCAAGGTTTACGGCTACTGTAGATTTTCCAACACCACCTTTGCCGGATGCAACAAGTATGATTTTCTTAATTCCAGGAACCGCTGCTTTTGCTGGACGGGGCAGATTATCCTTCTTATCAGACTTTGTCTGCTCACTTATTTGTCGCTGCGTAGGCACTGATATGGAGCTCGTGGTAGTTAGAACTGCTGTAACTTTCTTGACGCCTTTAAGTTTTTTTACAGCGCTCTCACATGCCTTACGCAATTTTTCCATATCATTCACCCCGGATGGATCTACTTCTAGTGCAAAGCCAACAGAGTCACCCCTCACAACTACCGAAGAAACAATCCCTCCGGCTACCAGGTCAATATTATCACTATTTTTAATAGTTTGCAGTACTTTTAGTACATCTTCTTTATTTATCACGTCTTCCCTTGAAATATACTTTGATTGTATTATATAGCTTAAGTACATATAGTTACTTTTTGGATAATTTAAAGAGCAAACCTCATGCCTTGGGATGAAAAAGGAAATGACGGCAAAAACAATGGTCCATGGGGGCAAGCTCCAGAGGGTAATGATAATGGAAATAAGAAGCCAACCATCCCGCAAAACCAGGACTTAGAAAACCTAATACGTAAGGCTCAGGAAGCAATAGAAAATATTTTTGGCGGCAAGAAAAAAGGATTAGGTGGTGGTAAGCCATCGGATGAGCTTCCAGGACTTAATATTATTTTAATGGTTGCGGCGCTAATTGCTTTTTTAGTTTGGCTACTATCTGGGGTTTATACTGTAAACACAAAAGAAGCTGGTGTTGTAACCCACTTTGGAAAATATGTCCGTACTGCAACCTCTGGCCTAAACTATCACCTACCTGTCCCTTTTGAGAATGTAATCAAAATTTCTGTAACTGACCGTTACCGCACAGAAATAGGTATGCACAGCGACAAAACCCGCTCATCCCGTAGCAAGGCGGATTCAAAGTCGAGTGAGGATTTACTGATGCTTACTGGCGATGAAAATCTTGTGGATGTAAATTTCGAGGTGCAGTGGCAAATTGAGAATGCTGAGAAATTCTTGTTTAATGTTTATGACCCACAACTTACAGTGCGTAATGCCGCAGAAAGCGCTATGCGCGAGATGATAGGCACCACGCCTCTTGGCGAAATACTTTCTGAGGGCAGATCGGAATTGCAGCAAAAAACCAAGGAATTATTACAAGGGATACTAGATTCTTATGATGCTGGTATTCATATTGAAACAATTAACATGCGTGGCGTACCACCAACCAGCCAAATTAAAGTGGATAATATTATAGCTGGTGATGACGGTGAAATGAAATCAGAAAGCATCAATACAACTGTTGACCAGTCTTTCAAGGATGTGCAAGCTGCTATTATTAACAAAGAAGAAATAATTAACATGGCTATTGCACGTAGTAATGAGGTAATCCCTGAAGCCCGTGGACAGGCGCAAAAATTAATACAGGATGCACAGGGCTATAAAGAGCAAGTAGTAGCAAAGGCACAAGGTGAAGCGAACCGCTTCAATGCTGTTTACAGGGAGTATGCGAAAGCCAAGGATGTCACAAAGAAACGTATGTATCTTGAGACAATGGAACAAATCATAGATGGCATGGATAAAATCATAATGGATGGAAAAGCTAGCGGAGTGCAGCCCTTTCTTCCACTAAAAGAATTCGGGAGCAAGCAATGATTGATTTAAAAAAGCTCTCACCTAAACAAATTGGACTTGGTGTTGCAGTTCTTATTATTTTAGCTGCCAACTCTCTTTTTATAGTTGGTCAAACTCAGCAAGCAATCGTTATTGAGTTTGGAAGGCCGGTAAAATTTACCGATGGCGATAAGGAGGTGAGTTATATTAACACTCCCGGGCTTAAAGTAAAAATCCCGTTTATTCAGGATGTGGTTTATTTTGATAACAGAATTCTTGATTTTGAGGCCACAGATAAGGAAACTTTTGATTCGGAAAAGAAAACCCTCACAGTGAATGCTTTTGCTAAATATAAAATTATTGACCCTCTGGCATTTTATGAAAAAGTTACTGACATAGCAGGAATCAATTCTAAGCTTGATAAGATTTTTGAAGCAAGTTTGCGTGACACAATAGGAGAAGCTCCTCTTAAGGCAATGCTAACCGACCAGCGTAAAGAAGTGATGCACAAAATTCAGGAAAATGTTAGCACAAAAGCAGCTGATTTCGGCGTGGAAATTAAGGATGTGCGTATTGTTCGTGCTGACCTGCCTCGGGAAAATAGTGAAGCTATTTTTAAACGCATGTTTGCCGACAGAAATAAAGAAGCTCGTGAATACAGGGCGCAAGGCAAGGAGCAATCGAAAGTTATAATCTCTACCGCCATGAAAGAAGCCACAATAATAAAGGCGAATGCTGAAAAAGAATCACAAACAATCCGTGGTGATGGTGATGCGCTAGCCAGCAAAATTTTTTCTGAAGCCTTTAGTAAAGATCCTGATTTCTATAATTTTTATCGTACCATGCAAGCGTATCGGAAAGGCTTAAAGAAGGAAGATACACGCGCTATGCTATCTTCTGACAGCGAGTTTATGAAATATTTTTGGGATTCAGAAGGGCGAGCTCCAAATAAACATTAATTATGAGGCAAGATATGTCGAAAATAATTATGAACTTTGCAAGAATTCTTACAATTGCAAGCATATTGATATGCACATCCATAACATCAACAATAGCAAAAGAAGCACCTGCATCATTTGCTGACCTCGTAGATAAATTAACTCCCGCAGTTGTAAATATATCTTCCACACAAACTATCGAGGGAGCGGAAAACCCGTTTGAAGGTTTTTTCGGCGAGGGAGCGCCAGAAGGCTCCCCATTCAAAGATTTGCCGGATATGCTGGAAAAATTTTACGGCCAAAAAGATCCGCAAGGCGGGCAATCCCCTTCAAAGCACAAAGCAACGTCCCTTGGGTCAGGTTTTATAATTGATACAGATGGTTATATTGTAACCAACTACCATGTTATTGAAAAAGCAGAAGAGACTGTTGTAACATTTAGTGATGGCACAACATCAAAGGCTAAAATTATCGGAAGGGATTCAAAAACAGACCTTGCACTTTTGAAAGTGGATACAAAGAAAAAGCTCGCCGCGCTGGAGTGGGGAGATTCTGATAAAGCCCGCGTTGGTGATTGGGTTATCTCAATTGGTAACCCATTTGGCCTTGGTGGTTCAGTGACAGCTGGAATAATATCTGCCCGAGCCCGCGACATAAACTCAGGACCCTTTGATGATTTCATACAAACCGATGCCGCTATAAACAGAGGAAATTCTGGCGGCCCATTATTTGATATGGATGGAAAGGTTGTTGGGGTCAATGCTGCGATATTTTCTCCATCAGGTGGCAATGTAGGAATTGGTTTTGCCATACCCGCTTCTATGGCATGGCCGGTTATTAAACAATTGAAGGAAGAGGGACGAACACACCGAGGATGGCTTGGCGTGAAGATACAGACCGTAACTCCAGATATATCAGAGAGCCTAGGCCTCAAAGATGAAAGCGGAGCGCTTGTATTGGATATAACCAAAGATAGCCCGGGTGCTAAAGCTGGTTTGCTTCCAGGTGATATAATTCTTACTTTTGATGGGCACGAAGTTCAAACGATGCGTAAATTACCGCGCATGGTTGCCGATACAAAGCCTGGGAAAAAAGTACCTTTGGAAGTACTACGTAAAGGTGAAAAGAAAACCTTGCTTGTCACTATAACCGAACTCAAAGAGGAAGAGGAAGAGAAGACTAAAGACGCTTCAGTTCGTGAAAACAAAAAAGACACAGCAATTGCAGGAACTAAGAAAATATATGGAGTGGAGCTTGCTTCACTTGATGCTGATTTGAAGAAAAAGTTTAATGTCGATTCCACTTTAGAAGGCATAGTAATAGTAGGTGTTGAAAAAAACAGCGATGCCGCTGAAAAGGGATTGAAACGTGGCGACGTTATTACAGCAATCAACCAGGAGCCCGTAAAGGACTTGCCAAAAGCTTTCTCCTCATTGGAAAAGGCTAAAGAAATGAATCGCAAATCAGTTCTGCTTTTTGTTACACGCGGAGACGATTCAAGGTTTGTCGCACTTACAGTTAAGTAGCTGTTATTGTGTCATCGGTTATGTATATATTTATGAATTATGACTGGGATATATAACATACCGGCTACAATGCCTTTTGCAGACACCCTAGTGCGTGGCATATTGGAAAAATATGGCAATGATCCGCTAACGCTAAATGATATAATTTTATTGTTACCTAGCCGCCGTTCATGCCGCTCTGTCCAGGAAGCTTTTTTAAATGCCACTGGCGGCAAACCAACTTTGCTGCCAAAAATGCAACCACTTGGTGATTTAGGCGACGAAGAATTCACATTTAAAATCAGCCTTGGTGCGATTAATGCTGATTTACCTGTTGCGCTTTCCTCAATCAGGCAAAGGTTGTTGCTAGCAAAGCTTATTGAACAATTTCAAGGCGGTTATATAGGCAAGAATAAAATCACCCTGGCACAAAGCGCTAATCTGTCGATTGATCTTGCCAAATTCCTTGATGAGGTGAACCGTCAACAATTACCTTTAGATCGCTTGCATAATATTGTCCCGGATGATCTTGCCAGACACTGGCAAATTACACTTGATTTCATGGAAATTATTATCAAAAAATGGCCTGCTGTCTTGGCAGAAAAAGATATGAGCGATGCCGTTACTCACCGCAATATTTCCCTACAGTTACTTGCTAAATATTGGCAGGAAAAACAGCCAGAATATCCGGTTATTGCGGCAGGCTCCACCGGCTCTATTCCAGCAACGGCAAACTTACTCAAAATTATTGCTAAAATGCCACATGGCTCTGTTATACTGCCTGGACTTGACCAAATTATGGATGATAATTCATGGGAAAATATTGAGGACACGCACCCACAAAACGGCCTTAAGTTCCTTCTGGAAAATCTAGCCGCAGATCGTAGAAGTGTTAAAGTTTGGGGAACAAAGCTGCAGGTGGATTCCGTTATGAACATTAGGGCCTCACTTCTTTCCAGAATAATGTTACCAGCAATATCTTCTGATAAGTGGCAGGAAATCAAGAAAATTCCCGATGAGGCAATAAGCGGTATAAGCAGAATTGACGCTCCAACTTTGCAGGATGAAGCAAGCATTATAGCGTTAATTTTCCGTAATACATTAGAGGTTCAAGGCAAAACAGCGGCGCTTATCACAAACGATCAGAACCTGTCCGCACATGTTATAGGAATTATGGAAAAATGGGGTGTCCAGCTTGATAATTCCAGCGGCACCCCCCTCTCTGAAGTTACACCATGCGTTTTCATACGCCTTATTGCCCGAATGATTGAAGCTAATATGTCGCCCATCAGCCTACTTTCCTGCCTGAAACATCCAATGGCACGTTTCAAAATGGAAGCAGCGCAATTTAAGAATAAGGTCCGGGAAATTGAAATTGAAGTGCTGCGTGGCCTTAGGATACATGGTGGAATTTATGGAACCAGACGTGTATTGGAAGAAATTGGCAAAACAGATCTTGCAAATTGGCTAGGCGAGCTTGAAGAAGTCCTAAGACCATTTTCCAGGTTAATGAATAGTAATGAGGCCAGCTTGAAAGAGCTGATAGAAGCCCATATAAAAGTTGCGTTAGACCTGGCCCAAACAAATGAAATTTCAGGCACAGAGCATTTATGGGGTCGCGATGAAGGTGAAGCTTTACACGAATTTTTCGATGAACTTCTTGAAGCATCTCCTGAGCTTGGAAATATCCAGCCATCTCAATATTATGGAATTTTAGAAGCGCTACTTGCAGGTAAAGCGTATCGCCCTAAATATGGAAGCCACCCGCGCCTTAGCATACTCTCCCCGATGGAGGCAAGGATGCAGAGTTTTGACCTGTGCATCCTTGGTGGAATGAATGAAGGCACTTGGCCGCCAACTACTGAAGCTGGCCCATGGATGAGTCGCCCGATGCGTAAATCGTTCGGCCTGCCTTTGCCAGAGAGGCAAATCGGGCAATCTGCCCATGATTTTGTGCAAGCTTTCGGCGCACCAAAAGTGGTGCTTACACGAAGTGAGAAAGTTGATGGCACGGCCACAATACCAAGCCGCTGGATAATGCGCCTTGAGGCGGTCCTAGACATTTGTGGCAAAATAAGCCTTATAAGCCCCTCAACTCCATGGTTGGAAATTTCGAACTTGCTTGCAGCACCTGAGCGAATGGCCACTCCGTGCCAGCCTCCCTCCCCTATTCCATCACAGGAGTTCAGGCCACTCGAGATTTCTGTCACCAGCGTCAAGAAATTAATGTGCAATCCTTATGCCTATTACGCTGATAAAATCCTGCGCCTTAAAAAGCTTGACCCTATCGATATGGAGCCCGGCAACCGTGAATTTGGAGATATTGCGCATAAAGTTATTGAGCATTTTGTTAAGTATTACGATAATATCCCTAATGATGATATGCTTGGCTTTATAATTGATAACTGGAATAACCTTCTTGAGAAAAATAATATCCCACAGTCAATGCAGGCATTCTGGCAACCCAGATTTAAAAGTATTGCAGAAGAGTTTGTCATTAAAGAATATCTTATACGAAAGGAAAACAAAGTATTTGGCGAAGTAAAAGGAGTATATAAAATTACTCTTGATGATGGCAGGGAATTTAAAATTACCGCAAGAGCCGATAGAATTGAACAAGGCATGTCAGGTAAAATAAAAATTATTGATTATAAATCAAGCGAAGTAAAAAACATAGCAAAAGGCTTGATGAACGGCACATTGCCACAAATGCCGCTTGAAGCCTTAATCGCAAATAACAATGGGTTTGAGGGGGTATCTGAAGGTATTGCAGAGGAGTTAGAATATTGGATTCTAAAAGGCAAGAATGACAAAAACCCTGCAATTGAGGAAGATAAAATTTCTCTGAAATTAAATTCCTCAAAAGTCGCAAGCTATAAAAGCAGCTTAGAAGACTTAATGGAAATTACAGCTAGTGGAGTTGCAGAGCTGGCGAATGTTTTTTCGAAAGAAACTACTCCATATAAATCATGCCCTGATCCAGAAAAGATGCCTGATTTTAATGAATTTGAGCATCTTGCGCGTCATAAGGAATGGTAATTCCCTGACTTACATAACTAGTATTGATATGGTTTTTTACCCGCCCGTACCTGCGCCACAACATCTAAAACCACACTTGCTGCTTTAACACTTGGCGACATTTCACTTCCAAGACCAAGCATTGTTAATGCCTCCTTTGCTTCTTTAACCTGAGACTTCGCATGATTTTCATCTTTAAGTAATTTCAAAGTAGCATCAGCAAGTAATTCAGACTTACATTGATTTTGCATAAATTCAGGCACGATTTCCTTATCTTTTACAAGATTAAGAAGATTCGCATATTTAACTTTAATAAGGGATTTAATCAGCATATAAGAAATCCAGCTTATTTTATAGGTCACCACCACTGGCACATTTGAAAGCGAAAGCTCTAAAGTGCCTGTACCAGACTTTGCCAATGCAGCTTTTGAAGCTGCGAATACATCATATTTCTCAATTGGGCTATCTATTATAAGTGTGTTGTGCGGAAGCTTCCAAGAGTATTTATTAATCGCTTCTCGCAAAAATGGTACTGTAATAATTACAGGTCTTACAGCTACGTCTTCAAAGACAATCTTACTTAAAGCAGAACAAAAGATTGGCATCAGCCTTTTTATTTCTGTAATCCTACTGCCAGGCATAACACAAAGGATTTTCTCAGTCGTCTTAATTTTATGCTTGGCTAAGAATTTATTAGCATCGCCCTTTACTTTTGAATCTTCTATAATAGGATGACCAACATACGTATTGGCAAGGCCAACTTTATCAAAATAAGGCGCTTCAAATGGCAAAAGCAGTAATATGTGGTTAAACAGACGGGCGAATTTTTCTGCTCTTTTTGGTTTATACGCCCAAACTGTTGGCGCTACGTAATGGATAATCTTTATTCCCTTGCCCTGTAATTTTTCTGCTACACGACAACAAAACCCTGGGGAATCAATAGTAACCAAAACATCCGGGCGCACCTTTAATATATCATTAACAGTTTGTTTTATGCGTTTTAAAACTCTTGGAATATGAGGTACAATTTCAGCAAAACCCATCACTGAAATATCTGACATTGGAAACAGGCTGTGTAGGCCATGCCCCACCATCCTATCGCCACCTACACCATGGAAATCCATGTAATCAGCTGATTGGCTACGCAAGGCTTCCATAAGTTTTGCACCAAGTATATCTCCTGAAGCCTCGCCTGCGATTATATATATTTTTATGTTTTGCATAATTAATTAGGGATTAGGGACTTAGGGACTTAGGGAATAGGGACTTATAAATTTAAGATTTAAGATTTAAGATTTTAGGTAATTATAATATTCCTTTAAATCTTACATCTTAAATCTTAAATTTATAAGTCCTTATTTAACCCCAAGCCCATGGTCCCTACTTACCTGCACTCCTCTATATTCCTACATTCTTTTTCAAGTATAAATTTAGCTTTTCCAAGCGGAGCTGCTGCATCAGCCTTGATCGGTAAAAGCGTATCTTCCTCCAGATACACAATAAAATCAGGCTCTTCGCCTTTCATGCGGTCTAATTCCTTCTTGTTAAACCCAGCAATCGGTACCCGCCTGAAACTTATTTTCACCACATCTATATTTTTATCAAGGATTTTTATATTTTCCTTCCCATTAATAATAAAATCAAGCCTTGATAGCCTCCGGCCTTCATAAATATTGAAATTGAATGTTTTCTCTTGACCTGTAATGGCTGCTTTTATTTTGTCACGGGCCACTATTGCAGCAAATAATGGGTTTGAAGCGCCGATTTTCATATCATCAGAAACTTTTGGCCTTTTGCCAGGAGAGTCAGGCGGGGTTAGAACTTCAGTGCGAATCTTTCCATCGGCTGCATAATATATCCTTACTTCTTTTGTACCCTTCCTTTGCTGCAGGCGCGATTCAAAATAATCCTGTATATATAATCCTTTTTCCATATGGAACTTACTGTAGGTTCGGTTTGCATAATTACTTATAGTTTTTACAACCCCTAGTGAATCAATTTGCGAAATCATATTATTCTCGCCAATTTCTACTTTCAAATCAGCAATATAAAGACCATTCCAATATATTTTATACCACCGTGCAACCCTCAAAGGCGCATCTACAGCCATTGAAACACAAGGCAAGAACGCAATTAATATAAAAAATATAAATTTAGACAATCTGTTTAACATAAGCACTTGAAGTTATTTTTGTCGTTACCATATATTATATTCATCTGATAATAAATAGGGCAAAAAAATGAATTTTAATAAATTTACTGAAAAATCACGGGAGTTAGTCCAAAACGCTCAAAATTCAGCCGTAGCATCAGGACATCAGAAATTCACGCCTGAGCATTTATTAAAATCCCTATTAGCAGATGAAGACGGCTTAATCGGCAAACTTATATTGGCATGCGAGAGTGATCCGCGCGATATTACATCTGAAAATAATATCGAGCTTGAAAAACTGCCAAAAATTAGTGGTGCTGGGGCTGGACAAATTTTCCTATCTGCTGAAATTGCCAAAGTTTTTGAAAAAGCATTATCTTTAGCCTCAAAAAACCAAGACAGTTTTGTTACAGTTGAGAGGCTGCTTCAGGCAATAGTTGAAACTGGCAACTGCCCTGCCGCAAGAATTTTAAAAGATAATGGGGTTACAGCAGTAAGGCTACAATCAGCTATTGATGTGATCCGCCAGGGTCGCAAGGCTGAAAGTGAAACTGCTGAAAATAATTTTGAGGCCTTGCGAAAATATTCCACCGACCTCACCGAGCTTGCAAGGCAGGGGAAAATCGACCCGGTGATTGGCCGTGATGAAGAGATCCGCCGCACCATACAGGTGCTTTCACGCCGAACGAAAAATAATCCGGTATTAATTGGTGAGCCTGGCGTTGGCAAAACAGCGATTCTCGAAGGTCTAGCACAACGTATAGTGGCTGGTGATATACCAGATAATCTACGTGGTTCTAGGTTGATTTCGCTCGATCTTGGGGCACTTATAGCCGGGGCAAAATTCCGCGGCGAATTTGAAGAGCGCCTCAAAGCCGTTTTAAATGAAATTAAATCCGCCTCAGGTGAGATTATATTATTCATTGATGAACTTCACACACTTGTTGGGGCTGGAGCTGCAGAAGGCTCAATGGATGCGTCAAACCTATTAAAGCCAGCCCTTGCTAGAGGTGAACTACACTGCGTTGGAGCAACAACACTCGATGAATATCGTAAGCATATCGAAAAAGATGCCGCCCTTGCCCGCCGGTTCCAATCAGTTTTCGTTGCCGAACCAACAGAGGAGGACACCATCTCTATCCTGCGCGGCATCAAGGAAAAATATGAACTGCACCACGGTATAAGAATTTCCGATAGCGCACTGGTTGCTGCCGCAACACTCTCTAATCGATACATAACAGACCGCTTCCTGCCTGATAAGGCAATTGATCTGGTTGATGAAGCAGCCAGCCGTTTGCGTATGGAAGTCAATAGCAAGCCTGAAGCTATTGATGAATTAGACCGCCGTATAATCCAGCTGAAAATTGAGCAGGAGGCGCTAAAAAAAGAAAAAGATTCAGCTTCAAAAGAACGGCTCACAAAATTAAAAGAAGAACTCGATGAACTGGAGAAAAAAGCCGCTGATTTAAACAGCGAATGGCAATCAGAAAAACTAAAGATCCAGCGCATTCAGAAGCTTAAGGAAGAGCTGGATGCGGCTCGTAGTGAGCTTGAAATTGTACAGCGTGATGGTAATTTGGCACGTGCTGGTGAACTTAAATATGCAAAGATTCCTGAGCTTGAAAAACAGCTTAAGCAAGCAGAAAAAGAGGAAGCAAAAACCATGCTGCGTGAGGCTGTCACCGCTGATGATATAGCTGCCATCGTTTCCCGCTGGACAGGAATTCCTGTAGATAGGATGCTAGAGGGCGAGCGCGAAAAATTACTCAAAATGGAGAAGGAGCTTGGCAAGTATGTTATCGGGCAAGCGGACGCTATAAAAGCTGTGAGCGAATCTGTACGCCGATCCCGCGCTGGCCTTCAGGATAAAGACCGCCCGCTTGGTTCATTCTTGTTTTTAGGACCTACCGGCGTTGGTAAAACTGAGTTATGCAAGACTCTCGCGCAATTTTTATTCGATGATAAATCGGCGTTGCTCCGGATTGACATGTCGGAATATATGGAAAAACATGCCGTCTCCCGCTTAGTTGGCGCGCCTCCTGGATATGTCGGTTACGAGCAAGGTGGCACGCTCACTGAGGCTGTGCGGCGCAGACCTTATCAGGTAATATTATTTGATGAAGTTGAAAAAGCTCATTCTGATGTATTTAATATTTTATTACAGGTTCTTGATGATGGCCGCCTGACCGATGGTCAAGGACATGTTGTGGATTTTAAAAACACCATAATTATACTCACATCAAATCTTGGCTCTCAGTTGCTTTCCGAGCAGGGTGAAGGTGAGCATACAAGCAAAGTGCGTGATTCAGTGATGGAAATTGTGCGCCGCTCGTTCAGACCAGAATTCCTAAATCGTCTCGATGAAATAATATTATTCCATCGCCTCAGGCGCGAGGATATGGCACATATTGTTGATGTACAAATTGGCCGCTTGGCCGCAAGCCTTGCTGAGCGCAAAATTACCGTCCACCTTGATAAAAAGGCTCGCGAGTGGCTTGCTGATAAAGGATTTGACCCCATGTATGGCGCAAGGCCGCTCAAGCGTGTAATCCAGCAATATTTACAAAATCGCCTCGCCACCCTAATTTTGGAGGGCAAAATTAAAGATGGTGATGAAATAAATATATCTGGTGCGAAAGAAGAGCTGCTTGTAAAAGTTGGTTTAGACAACAAGGAGAAAGCTGCTTAGTGTCATCCTCGCGAATGCGGGGATCCATTGTGCTACAGGCCATCCTCTATAACAATCAAATGACTTACTCTATACTGCGTATAAGTCGATTCAAGCATTCGCGGGAATGACAACAAATAATAAGGAAACTCAATGCCAACAGATAATAACCCTATCACCCTGTTTTCAGAGTGGCATGCGGAGGCACAAAAACTTAGCCTACGCGAACCAACCGCAGCAACCATTGCCACTTCCTCGAAGGATGGTATACCATCTGCACGCGTTTTGTTGCTAAAACATTTTGATGAAAAGGGCTTTTGCTTTTTCACTAATTTAACTAGCCGCAAGGGCAAAGAAATACACGATAATCCACATGCTGCAATCTGTTTTTTCTGGGATGAACTTTTAAAACAGGTGCGCATAGAAGGACACGTGGAATTAGTATCCCAAAAAGAAGCGGATGATTATTTTGCCAAGCGTGATCGTGGTAGCCAAATTGGCGCATGGGCCTCAAAGCAATCGCACGTTATGGAACACCATAATGATTTGCCAGGCAGAATAAAAGAGGTTGCGAGCCAGTTCGAGGGGGAAGTGATCCCCCGTCCACCATTTTGGTCAGGATTTAGGGTTATTCCAAAAAAAATTGAGTTCTGGCAAAGCGGAGAATTTAGGTTAAATACACGTTTATTATATTCCAAAATAAACGGGGTCTGGAACTCAGAGAGACTCTATCCATAAATAGATACAAAAATAACCACCCTAACTTTTATCAGGGTGCTTATTGAATCTAAATGTACTAGTTAGAAGCAGGAGCTGATGTATCAGAAGGAGAAGGAGCTTGAGCATTAGCGCTTGAGGCCAAGATTGCAGCAATGGAAGGTAATTTTCTTCATTTTATATTTCCCCGATAAAAAGTTTGTTAAAAGTGGTTATATAATATTTTAGAAAAAATCCTGTCAAGCGCAAGCATCTGCATAGCAATTTGGCGTTTCATAAAGTCTTATGCGGTCACATCTTAAGCCTTCTTCTGGAAAAATTCTTTTACAAACTATTTCCAGCAAATATTCTGCCATATTTTCAGCAGTTGGGTTTTTCTGTAGATAAAATATTTTCTGTGATAATTGCGACTCTATAGCACTGCCCAAATCTTTGTCCTGCTCGCAAAGGATGGTATTATGATCCCAATTATCATCAATCCACCTGCCAAGACGTTCTTTTATAACGCCAAAGTCAATCACTCTGCCAATATTATCAAGACCCTGCGCTGAGAAAGTTGCCTCCACTACATAACGGTGGCCATGCAGCATTTTGCATTTGCTTTCATGCTCCGTCACGCGGTGTGCGGCATCGAATTCGACTCTACGGGTACATGTTATCATAACTTAAATATGCCTAATGCTAACCTCTATTGGTGGATTTTTACCAGTAGCTTTTTTTGTTATTCTACGGATTGCACTGCGTACCAAATTATCCATACGCTCTGAGCTACGCTGTTTCTTGCCAAGCAGGAAACATTCCTTGATAACCTCCTCAATTTCCTCACCAATTTGCACGAAAATATCCTCATCGCTCTTAGTGTCCAGAACCCCTGGCGCAAGTATTGCAGGCGGAACAAGCAAACCTTTTTCACCAAGCACTAAAGATATAACTATAATCCCCTCACTTTGCAGTTTACGGCGCATACGCATAATTTCACTATCGCAGCGAAGGAATGCCGTTCCATCAACACCAAGCGGCCCCGCCTTCACCTGCGCCACTTTTTCAGGCTCTCCTGGGGCAAGCTTTAGAACTACACCGTTATCCATCTCGAACGCCTTTGGAATACCCCACGAGCGCGCAAGGCGTGTATGCTCATGCATATGCACATGCTCACCATGTACCGGTACAGAAATTTTTGGCCTCACCAATTCATACATGCGCTTCAATTCTTCAATATTTGGATGCCCCGAAACATGCACGAAATGATCTTTTTCTGTAAGCGTTTCAACGCCAAGACGTACAAATTTATTGAACAGGCGGAATATTCGCTTTTCATTCCCTGGGATAATTTTTGATGAGAAAATGATTGAATCACCTGTACGGATAGTAATATTCCTATGGCTTCCGGTAGCGATTTTATTAATTGCCGCCATTGGCTCGCCCTGACAACCAGTTGCTATTACAAGAAGTTGCTCGCGCGGATATTTACTGAATTGATCTTCAGAAACAAAATCATCAAAATCAAGTAAATAACCAGCATCTTGAGCCGCGCGCACAATCCTCCATAGCGACCTGCCCGCCATAACCACTTTACGATTATTCTGCCTTGCAGCAACGACTATGCTTTCAATACGCGCTATGTTTGAAGCAAACGTTGTAACCACAGCAAGCCTTTTGCAATCAGCTACAAGCTTAATCAGGCTCTCGCGCAAATCACCCTCAGAACCAGAGTGCCCCTGACTAAAAACGTTAGTGGAATCGCCAATCATGGCCAAAATTCCCTCATCGCCATATTTTTTGATTTTAGCTTCATCAGATGGCTGGCCAATCATTGGTCGTGGGTCAAGCTTCCAGTCGCCTGTGTGAAAAACATTGCCATGTTTAGTGCGCAGCATTACTCCGTTCATTTCAGGCGCAGAGTGGGTTATTTGTACTAATTCCAAATCAAATGGCCCTACTTTTAAAGTGCTGCCTTGCGGAATTTCAATTATTTTTGCATGTTTTGCACCAGGATTTTCCTCAATTTTTGCTTTAAGGAATGCTGCTGTAAATGGTGTTGCATAAATAGGGCAGTTAAAATTTTCCCATAAATAAGTTATAGCGCCAAGATGATCCTCATGCGCGTGAGTTAAAACTAACCCAACAATATCCTTTTTATATGGCAGGATAAAGCTTATGTCCGGCACAAGCATGTCTACGCCCGGGTAATAATCATCGGCAAAACCAGCGCCAAAATCAACCATTAGCCATTTGCCGTCCATATAATAAAGGTTCATGTTCATGCCGATTTCACCAGAGCCACCAAGTGGCAAAAATAGCAAATCGTCTTTATGTTTGTTTAAGTTTAATGTCATTTTTTTCCTATGTTCCAATAACTATTTTTAATCCAAAGGGTCTAATGGCTAGGGACTATAGACCAGAGAAAACTATTCCCTCGTCCATAGCCCACAATCCCCAGACCCTATTTAATTCATATATTTCTTGCAGGCCATAAATTGTTAAGTCCGGCTCAAGATGCGTGATTATACTATCATCGCCGCAAAATAAAGATGCCAGCCCCCCTGTTGCCACCACCTGCATCTCTTTTCCTATTTCGGCTTTAATCTTTTTTATTATACCCTCAACCAGCCCAACATATCCCCAATATATCCCCGATTGCATCGCCTCAATTGTTGAAGTGCCAATAACTTTTTGTGGCATAGCCACAGCAACCTCTGGCAATTTCGCCGCCGCAATGTGCAGTGCCTTGATCGATAAGTTTATACCCGGTGAGATAACCCCGCCAGCATAGTTTCCACTGGCGTCGATAACATCAAATGTAGTTGCTGTCCCGAAATCAACAACAATTGTATTACCGCCAAAACGGTTAAATGCAGCAAACGCATTGACCAACCGATCCGCACCAATCTCGCTTTTTCTTTCTAGTAAAATCCCAATTCCGGGGTTAACATTTTCTTCTCCTAGAACCATCGGTTTGCAGTCAAAATACTCTTCACACATGGTCCTGAGCGGAAACATTGCCTGCGGTACAACATTAGCAATTATCACTGCATTAATTTTCTTCTGTTTTATTCCGCCCAATTCAAGGAACTGAGTAATAGCAAGCGCATACTCATCAGACGTGCGGTTTCTATCAGTGACAATTCGCCATTTGCCAACAAGCTTTTTATTATCAAATACCGCAAATACTGTGTTGGTATTGCCAGCGTCTATAGTGAGAAGCATTCTATATTTTAAATTTTAAATTTTAAACCTCATATTCTAATTTAAGATTTGTCTTAAATATAAAATATAAAATATAAAATTCTAAATCCATCTTACATCTCCAAATGAGACCAACTCTCTTGTACCCCTTTTAGTATCTAAAATCAACCGCCCATTCTCATCAACACCATTGAAAACACCTGATATTTCTTTCCCCGCTTGATCAATAGAAACTTTACTGCCCAATCCATATGCTGATTTGGTCCATTGATTCATTATCTCTTGCGAATCTAGCCCAAGCAGTCCAGCAAAATTCTTAATTAATAATTCTAAAACTTCTGCAACCTTCAGCCCGCTACTAGAATAGTTATTTAGACAAGTTGCAGAAAGTTTTGTTCCGCTTAAAGGATAGCTTGCAATATTTATGCCCATTCCAAAAATAATATAGTCTTGGATTGTTTCTATTAAAACACCTGAGATTTTTCTACCCTCAACCAACACATCATTCGGCCATTTATATTTTGATTTTACTTCAATAAATTGATCTATGGTTTTTCCAATAGCAATGGCTGCAAGGAATGGATAATGAACGTTTGATGGCAATTTTTTCTGATATTCAGATTCTTTCGAATGATCCGTATTATCCGAGATTATATTATAATCCCTATCTTTTATCATATGTGGTTTCTTGCCAATAACTACCGACACAAAAAGGTTTCCCTCTTCAGAAACCCACCCTCGCCCTAACCTGCCTTTACCTGCAGTTTGTGATTTTGCTGTTATTACAAGATTGGTTTCCAGAGCTTGGCCACACTGAATAAGCCGCTTTGCCTCTATGTTGGTGCTATCTACCTGATCATACTCTATAAGTTTATAATCAGCTGGTAGATTCATTTTATCCAAAAAAGACTGCTGCTGCTTTTGTTGCCCCATCTAAAACAGGCGACAATGAAACTAAGAACAACAAATTGAAAACGCTCGATGCCAGTGCAACTATTTTCATTTCGTATTGCATATCATGCTCAAGATGTGATGGCGCCTCATCAAAATACATAATTTTTATAATGCGCAAATAATAAAATGCTGCAACAACACTGGAAAGCACACCAATAACCGCAAGCCCATAAAGCCCACTTTTTACAGCTGCAAGAAATATGAAATATTTTCCAAAGAGCCCTGCAAATGGAGGGATTCCCGCCATAGATAGCAATATTATAGAAATAGCCATTGCCAACATTGGCTTATTTTTTGCCAGACCTGCGAAAGCATATATATCCTCAGAAGCATCTTCTTTTTGCTTTATCATCATTATACATGCAAACATCCCAAGCGTAACTGTCATATAAACGAACATATAAAGAAGGACTCCGCGCACACCTTCGTGGCTTGCACTTGCAAGTCCGACCAGGATATAACCTACATGCCCTATCGAGCTATACGCCATAAGTCTTTTGATATTACTCTGACGTAACGCACCAAACGCACCCACAATCATTGATAGGGCAGAAATTAATATTATTACTTGCTGCCACTGCACCGCAATATGTCCAAATGGATAATAAAGCACGCTAACAAATAAGCTTACTGCAGCAATTTTTGGTGCAACTGCAAAGAAACTTGTAACAGGAACTGGCGCTCCTTCATAAACATCAGGTGTCCACATATGAAAAGGTGCGGCAGATACTTTGAAACACAACCCTACAACAACCAACGCAAGTCCAACCACAACACCAAGAGGAACAGCTGCTCCAACAGTATACAAAGCAGCAATTTTTGCAAAATTAGTAGTTCCTGAGAAACCATAAATAAGCGATGCTCCGTAAAGCAGGATTCCAGAAGCAAGCGCTCCGAGTACAAAATACTTTAAACCAGCTTCAGATGATTTTATATTATTTTTGTGAATAGCTGCCAAAATATAAAGCGCAAGACTTTGCAATTCCAGCGACATATAAAGCGATAGCACGTCATTTGAAGAAATCATGAAAATCATACCAGCTGTTGCCAGCAAAATCAGAACCGGAAACTCCGCAACCATGTATTTCTGGTTTTTCTTATAATAGCCATTGGCTAGGAAAAGGGAAAAGAATGCACCTGACATCACAAGCAACTTAGTAAAGGATGTAAATCCATTACTTATAAACATACCGTTTAAAACTATAGAACTATTTTGTGGCAAAGTTGCCTGCAAAAATGCAGCAACTAAAAGTGCTAACATAGCTCCATTACCTATAAGTGGCATTGAACCCGCCCCCCTCCAAGCCCCGACAAGCAAAAGAACTATAGAGGAACATAATACAACTATTCCAGGCAGCAATGTAACTAAATCAAGAATCTGGAACTGCTCCATTACCTAACCACTCCTATTCCATATTTTATTTGCTCCATCAAATATTCAACAGAAGGACCTGTTACATCTGAAATAACAGAGGGATAAACACCAAGCAAAATCACAAGAACAATAATTGGCACAAACATAATAATCTCTCGCGCTTGAAGATCGCTAAATTTGAGGATTTCCTTATTCATAATTGTTCCAAACATCACACGCTTATAAAGCCACAACATATAAGCCGCTCCTAGTATTACACCAGTTGCCGACAGAACTGCAACAAGCTTATTTGCCTGGTAAATCCCGGCCATAGCTAAAACCTCTCCAACAAAACCGCTGGTGCCTGGCAACCCTACCGAGGCCATAGTAAACAACATGAAGATTCCGGCAAAAATAGGCATTTTATTCGCCACACCACCATATTTGTGTATTTCCTTGGTGTGCAGGCGATCATAAAGCACACCAACACAAAGGAACAATGCTGCAGAAACAAGCCCGTGACTTATCATCACAAAGATACTACCATCAATCCCCTGCCTATTAAATGCAAAAGCGCCTATAGTAACAAAACCCATATGAGCCACTGAAGAATATGCGATCATCTTCTTCATATCTTCCTGCATTAGGGCTACAAGCGATGTATATATAATTGCAATAACGCTTAGTATAAATATCATGTTTGCAAAATATTGACTTGCGAGTGGCAGCATAGGTAATGCAAGCCTTAGAAAGCCATAACCGCCCAACTTTAATAAAATACCAGCAAGGATTACAGAGCCGGCAGTAGGCGCCTGAACGTGCGCATCAGGAAGCCATGTATGTACCGGCCACATTGGCACTTTCACAGCCAGGGATGCAAACATAGCAAGCCATAACCATTTTTGCACACTAAGTGGCAATAATGGCAATTCTCTCATTAGAGGAATCATATCCGTTGTACCGGTTATATTATAAATATAAAGCACGGCAACCAGAAGAAGCACTGAACCTGCTAGCGTATAAAGGAAAAATTTAAATGACGCATAGATTCTGCGCTCTCCTCCCCAAATTCCAATAATAAGGAACATAGGTATAAGAACCGCCTCAAAAAACAGATAAAATAACAACAGATCAAGTGCGCTGAAAACTCCAATTATGCAGGTTTCCATAACCAAAAAGGCCACAACATATTCTTTTGTACGCTTGGTTATTGTATTCCAACCAGCAAGGAAACAAATTGGCATCAAGAATGTGGTTAGTAAAATAAAGAAGAATGAAATTCCATCTACACCTATATGATAGAAAATTTTATAACCTGAAATCCATTCAAATTTTTCGACAAATTGGAATTCTGACGTTCCATAATCAAACCCTATCCACAAAAGCAATGAAAACAGGAATGTGCCAACTGTAATCCATAAAGCTGAATTACGGGCATTTTCAGATATTTCTTTTTCATCCTTGCCACCAACAAAAAGCGCTATAAAAACAGCACCTATAAGCGGCAAGAACATTAGCAATGATAACAAGCGAAAATCTGTCACACCAAAAACCACCCGATAAGCGCTATCATGCCCAATAGCATAACCAGCGCATAATTATAAACAAATCCACTTTGTAGGCGGCTAAGGCCACCTGCAAATTTCTGTGAAAGCCAAGCTGCACCATTTGGGCCGCCCCCATCAATAATAACAACATCGCCATAATGCCAGAATATATTACCAATAGCTTTAGCAGGGCGTACAAATATTAACTCATAGAGCTCATCAAAGTACCATTTGCTCAACAAGAAAGTATATATTGGTCTAAATGTTGAAGCGATAATACCAGGCAGAGTGGGCATAAACATATACAGCAAATAAGCAAGTGCAATGCCTGCAAAACCAACAATGCTTGGCAATAATTTTACTAACAACGGAACATGGTGTGCAGCTTCCAAACTATTATGCTCTTCGAGCACAAGTATTGAACCTTTCCAGAACTCTCCTCCTGGCTCCACCATACCGAGCAAATTATGTCCTACCACTCCAGATAAAAGCGCGCCAATTGCTAAAAAATATAACGGCAACATCATAACCAAAGGCGACTCATGCACATGATGCATAACTTCATCTGAAGCGCGCGGCTTACCATGGAATGCCATTATAATCAGGCGCCACGAATAAAAAGCAGTCAAGAACGCAGCGGTAATACCTATCCAGTATGCAATTCCTCCAAAACCACCAGCAGCATAAGCAGCTTCAAGTATCACATCCTTTGAATAAAAGCCTGCAAATGGGAATACTCCCGCAAGCGCAAGAGAACCAATCCACATCATTGCATAAGTTGCAGGGATCTTTTTCCAGATTCCGCCCATATTTCGTAAATCCTGCTCATTCGACATTGCGTGAATAACACTGCCTGCACCAAGGAATAATAGCGCCTTAAAAAACCCATGCGTCATAAGATGAAAAACACCCGCCGAATATGCGGAAACACCGCAAGCAAAGAACATGTAACCAAGCTGCGAACAGGTTGAGTAAGCAATGACGCGCTTAATATCATTTTGTGTTATTGCGATGCTCGCAGCAAATATAGCGGTAAGGCCACCTACAATAGTAACCATCTGCCTTGCAATATCAGCATGTTCAAAAAGTGGGGAGCAACGAGCCACAAGGAATACTCCAGCTGTTACCATTGTTGCCGCGTGTATGAGTGCTGAAACCGGAGTTGGACCCTCCATTGCATCTGGCAACCATGTGTGCAAACCAAGCTGTGCAGATTTTCCCATTGCACCAACAAATAACAACACGCATATAAAATTTATGGCATTATATTCATGGCCAAGGAAATTTATTGTAGCACTAACTTTCTCTGGCGCGCTTGCAAAAACATCAGCAAAGCTTAGGCTTCCAAACACCGTGTAAATTGAAAAAATTCCTAGTATAAAACCAAAATCTCCAACACGGTTTACTATGAAAGCCTTCATAGCCGCATTACAAGCAGATTGTTTTGTAAACCAAAAACCTATCAGAAGATATGAGCAAAGCCCAACACCTTCCCAGCCAAGGAAAAGCTGGATAAAATTATTACTTGTAACCAACATTAGCATGAAGAATGTAAATAGCGATAAATATGCCATAAACCTTGGCACATGCTCATCATGACTCATATATCCACAAGAATATATATGCACAACGCTTGAAACCCAAGTTACCACAACCAACATCACTGAAGTTAGGCTATCGGCTCGCAATACCCAATCAACTTTAAAGGTGCCAATATCCAGCCAACGGCCAAGCTCAACTTCAACTGGCACACCCAGTGTATAAACCTTATAAAACACTATGCCTGAAATTATTGCCGATATAACTAAAGCGCCACTTGTTATAAGCTGGGCAGTAAAATTACTAATACGGCTAGTCAATAAACCTACATAAACCGCTGCAAGAAGTGGCAAAAATACTATATAACCTATCATATTAGCCCTTCATAATATTTATATCTGCCACCGATATGTTACCTCGGTTGCGGAAGTAAACTACAAGTATAGCAAGGCCAATAGCAGCCTCCGCCGCTGCAACAGTAAGTATGAAGATGGTGAATACCTGCCCAGTCAAATCGTGTAGTTGAGTTGAGAACGCTACAAAATTTATATTAACCGCAAGCAGCATAAGCTCGATAGACATTAAAATAACAATCACGTTCTTGCGGTTTAGAAAAATTCCGCCTACGCCTATTGTAAAAATAATTGCAGCAAGGATTAAATAATGAATGATACTAATCTCCATTTATACCCCCTTACCGCTTTGCACTTTTACAATCTCGATACTATCAGCGCGGCTACGTCCAACCTGTTTTGCAACGTTTTGTTTGCGCACACCCTCTCGAGTACGCCCTGTAAGAACTATCGCACCAATCATGGCAACTAATAAAACCATTCCTGCAAGTTGGAATGGATAGGCATATTTTGTATAAAGCAACATGCCAATTGCTGTTGTATTTGTTATGCCCTGTACTAAAGGAGAAGAAATTTCTGCAATATTTACTTTGTTAGCAATAGAGTACTGAATGACCAGGACTAGTTCAAGCAACATCGACACCGCAACTACAATTCCAACCGGCAAATATTTTACAAAGCCAGCCCTAAGTTCCTGATAGTTAACATTCAACATCATAACAACGAACAAGAATAATACAGCAACCGCACCCACATAAACAATTACAAGCAACATCGCGATAAACTCAGCGCCTAGCAAAACAAATAATCCGGCAGCATTAAAGAATGCGAAAATCAAGAAAAGCACCGAGTGAACAGGGTTTTTCACAGTAACAACCAGAAGCGCACTAAGCACTAGAGTTATTGAAAACGCATAAAACATTATATTTGCAATCAGCATAATCTTAACTACCTATATGGCGCATCCATCTCAAGACGTTTCGCTATTTCCTGCTCCCACATATCACCATTCCTGAGCAATCGATCTTTATTATAAAGAAGCTCTTCGTGGGTTTCTGTGGCAAATTCAAAATTTGGCCCTTCAACTATTGCATCAACCGGGCAGGCCTCTTCACACAATCCGCAATATATGCATTTGGTCATATCAATATCGTAACGAGTGGTGCGGCGACTTCCATCCTCTCGCTCTTCCGCCTCGATAGTTATGGCCTGAGCAGGACAAACTGCCTCACAAAGCTTACAGGCAATACAGCGCTCCTCACCGTTCGCATAACGTCTCAGCGCGTGCTCTCCGCGAAAACGTGGTGAAAGCGCCCCTTTTTCAAAAGGGTAATTAATCGTTACTTTGCGCTTAAACATATATTTTAGCGCAAGCAACATGCCGGAGGCAATCTCCACTAACAACATCGCGCGAGCTGACTTAACAAATAACGCCATTAAATAACCATCCTAACTTGGCAACTGCCCAGTATATACAAGATAACCTGATACAAATACAACCCAAACAAGCGTAAATGGTAAAAATATTTTCCACCCAAGGCGCATCAACTGGTCATAACGATATCTTGGCAAAGCCGCCCTCACCCAAATAAATACAAATAATAAAAACGAAATCTTAAGCGCAAACCAAACTATTGCAGGAATAAAGTTCAATGCTTCAATTCCAAAAGGTGGCAACCAGCCTCCGAGGAATAAGATTGTAGTGATTCCGCTCATTAAGATCATATTTGCATATTCACCTAGGAAAAATAATGCAAAGGTCATCGAGGAATATTCAACGTTATAACCAGCTACAATCTCAGCCTCAGCCTCAGGCAAATCGAAAGGGTGACGGTTTGTTTCTGCTAAGGTGAAAATGAAGAACACAACCATCATCGGAAACAACATCAGTTCCTGCACAAACGTGCGCTTATGCAAAACAATATCATGCAAATTCAACGTCCCGTTAACCAGCAAAACAGTGATAATAGCAAAACCTATTGCCACTTCATAAGAAATCATCTGAGCAGCGGAACGTATCGCTCCAAGGAACGCATATTTTGAGTTACCAGCCCATCCGGAAATGATAATTCCATAAACACCAAGTGAAGAAATTGCCAATAAATAAAGCACACCAACATTCAGGTTAGCTATAACAAAATCAGGGCCTATAGGTATTACAGCCCAACCAATCATCGCAAGAGAGAACGTAAGCATCGGGGCTATTATAAATAAAGCTTTATTAGCATGCGTGGGCAGAATAACTTCTTTTAGCATAAGCTTTACGCCGTCTGCAATCGGCTGAAGCAAGCCAAATGGCCCCACCATATTTGGGCCTTTACGAAGTTGCATAGCCGCAATAACCTTACGCTCTGCCAAAGTGAGATACGCAACTGAAACTATCAGCGGCACAACCACAAGCAATATCTTGCCTACAATCCACAGGGCAGGGATCACGTATGTTTGCACTAATTCATTTTGTAATATTTGTTCAATCATAACATTTAAGATTTATGATTTAAGACTTACGATTCAAGAATATACTATCTTAAATCTTATATCTTAAATCTAAAATTACTAAGCCGCCTCTTCTTCATCATTTATATCAGAAACACATTTAGCCATAGTGCGTGACGCACGGCTAATTGGATCTGTCATATAAAAATTCTTAACCATCCTTAAAATTGGCGTGCTCTCAATCTTACCTGCCCCACCAACCCTAAACATTTCTGAATTAACACGCTCATCAATCTTCGCGAAATGTGGCGCCACTTCTACCATTTTATCACGTAAGCTTGCAATAGAATTATACACAAATTCTAAACCGGCGGCATTTGCTGCCCTTTTAATGATTTGCCAATCCTCGACTGCATCACCAACTGGGGATACCGCTTTATAAGCACGCTGCACGCGGCCCTCTAAATTAACATAAGTTCCATCTTTTTCGGTATATGCAGCACCTGGCAAGATCACATCGGCCCTGTGCGCTCCTTTATCACCATGATGCCCTTGATAAATTACAAACGCCTTTCCCAGAGATTCCATGTTAATTTCATCAGAACCTAAAAGATAAAGCACCTCTATTTCACCACTAGCACAAGCTGCAATTATACCATTCGTATCCTTGCCATCTCTTGATGGGATAATATCCAAGTCCAATCCACCAACACGGCTGGCTGCGCGGTGCAGCACATTAAATCCGTTCCAGTCATCACGGAGCATGTTATATTTTTCAGCGATATTTTGCGCTTCACACAAAATTGCATCACCATCTTTGCGGGTTAACGCATCATAACCAACTATTATTGCAGGATTCTTTGCGCCACTAAGTACTTTGCTAAAATCATTTTTACCAGCAAGAATATCTTCTAACATAACCGCACTATCACCAAGATGGCTGGCTTGATAATTAAGATTAAGCTCCTGGCCAATATATGCTATTTTTGCGCCTCGCATCCAAGCCTTTCTGATTCTAGCATTTACGATCGGGGCTTCCCAGCGAGGGTTAGAGCCAACGATTAAAATTGCATCCGCATTTTCAATACCTGAAATGCCTGTGTTGAAAAGATAGGATCCGCGCTCACCTTCACCAACTTTAACCGCATCCTGCCTGCAATCAAAATTATGAGAACCTAGCTGTAACATTAACTCTTTTAAGGCCAGCATAGACTCGCAATCAACCAAATCACCCATTATTGCCGCAGACTTTGCACCAGCCTTTTTTAGCTTCTCGCCCACAAGATTTAATGCCTCATCCCAACTTACTGCAACTAATTTGCCGTCTTTGCGAACATATGGCCTATCTATTCTTTGAGTTTTAAGTCCGTCGCATGCATAGCGAGTTTTATCTGAAATCCACTCCTCGTTAACTTCCTCATTAAGGCGCGGTAAAATACGCATCACCTCAAGCCCACGACTATCCACGCGGATGTTTGAACCAACCGCATCCATAACATCAATCGTTTCAGTTTTTGTTAGCTCCCAAGGACGAGCCTTAAACGCATAAGGCTTTGAGGTGAGCGCGCCAACCGGGCAAAGGTCGATTATATTTGCAGACATTTCAGAGGTGAGACTTTTTTCAACATAAGTTGAAATTTCCATATGCTCACCACGGCCAATTGCCCCAAGCTCATGGACACCCGCAACTTCATCGAGGAAGCGCACGCAACGTGTGCAATGTATGCAGCGCGTCATCTGGGTTTTAACTAGCGGTCCCATATATTTATCTTTTACGGCACGCTTATGCTCCTCAAAACGGCTATTGCCACGCGCATAAGCCATTGTTTCATCCTGCAAATCACACTCACCTGCCTGATCGCATATAGGGCAATCAAGCGGATGGTTCATCAACAAGAACTCCATAACACCTTCACGGGCTTTTTTTACCATAGGTGTGTCGGTATGAACAATCATCCCATCACTTGCTGGCATAGCGCAAGAAGCTGCCGGCTTAGGTGGGCCACCTTCAACCTGAACAAGGCACATACGGCAGTTTCCGGCAATCTTCAGACGCTCATGATAACAAAAGCGTGGCACTTCTGCGCCTGCAATTTCACAAGCCTGAAGCACTGTCATGCCCTGCTCAAACTCTACCTCGACGCCGTTTACTTTTAATTTTGGCATATTTATGCTACTTCAATTGTTTATAATTTCTAAGCTACTTTTGCATTAAAACTTTTTATACGATCCTCAATAACTGGCCTAAAATGCCTCACCAAACCCTGAATTGGCCACGCCGCCGCATCACCAAGAGCGCAGATTGTATGCCCCTCAATTTGCTTGGTAATATCGAGCAGCTGGTCTATCTCTTCTGGCGCAGCATCACCCTTTACAAGTCTCTTCATAACGCGCCACATCCAGCCGGTACCTTCGCGGCATGGTGTGCATTGCCCGCACGATTCATGCATATAAAAATGTGAAAGACGCTCAATTGCCTGAATTACATCAGTTGATTTATCCATCACAATAACACCCGCCGTGCCAAGTCCAGATTGTACTGCGCGGAGCGAATCAAAGTCCATAAGCACCGTATCGCATATTGATTTTGGGAGCATTGGAACTGACGAACCACCAGGAATCACAGCAAGAAGATTATCCCATCCACCACGAACCCCTCCTGCGTGCTTTTCGATTAACTCACGGAGCGGGATTCCCATCTCTTCTTCAACGTTGCATGGGTTATTAACGTGCCCTGAGATACAGAAAACTTTAGTTCCTTCATTCTTTTCACGGCCGATTCCCGCAAACCAAGAAGCCCCACGGCGCAGAATTGTTGGCACAACAGCAATTGTCTCAACGTTATTGATTGTGGTTGGGCAGCCATATAAGCCAACGCCCGCTGGAAATGGAGGCTTTAAGCGAGGCTGGCCTTTTTTCCCTTCTAAACTCTCCAACTGTGCGGTTTCCTCACCACATATATACGCGCCAGCACCACGGTGTAAATAAACATCAAAATCATATCCCGAACCACTGGCATTTTTTCCAATTAATCCTGCTTCATAAGCTTCATCAATGGCACGTTGCAGGGCAACTGCTTCATTATAAAATTCACCGCGAATGTAAATATAAGCCGCATCCGCCCGCATTGCAAAGCCAGCTATCAGCGCTCCCTCTACAATTTTATGCGGCTCATTACGGATTATATCACGGTCTTTGCAAGTGCCTGGCTCAGATTCATCGGCATTTATTACCAAATATGAAGGCTTTCCCTTCTTATCCTTAGGCATGAATGACCACTTCATTCCGGTGCTGAAACCAGCACCACCACGGCCACGAAGGCCTGAGGCTTTCACCTGATCTATAATTGTATCATTGCCAATGGCTAGTAACTCCTTGGTTTTATCCCAATCACCACGCGATTTTGCGCCTGCTAGAAACGGGTCGCCCGCACCATATAAATTCGTAAATATTATATTTTCTTTTTTTAGCATTTTATTCTTTATTTAGAATTTGACTCATTTGGAACAACCGACAACCTAAAACTTCCGTAATTTTTATTTAGTATTTGTTTTACCACTATTAAACTTACAGCAATACTAAAAGTAAAAGTAATAATTCCGAGAATAATGGTTATAAAAACAGGAGGTAATTTCAAAAAAACCGCAACAATATTCACAAAATAATTACATATAAATAACACAACCACTAAAGCCAGAGTTCCCAGAATGGTTCTCCAGAAATATGCCCACCATATCTTTAATGACATTTTCCAGGTTACTTCAAGTTCCACAGCAAACCCCTTATTTTTCAACCGGGGCAGAACACTGCCTACCCACTTGTGAACCAACTTTAACCTTTTTACCCGCCGCTAAATCATCGATAATTTTTACCATCGAATCGGCTGTTAAATCTTCAAAATAATCATCGTTAATCTGTACCATCGGCGCGTTTACGCACGCACCCAAACACTCTACCTCAACAAGCGTAAAACTACCATCCTGTGTGGTTTCTTTTAGGCCGATATTAAGCTTATCTTTACAAGCCTTAGTTAAATTATCGCTGCCACGTAACCAGCAAGGGGTTGTGCGACATACCTGAATTAGGTTTTTTCCAACCGGCTTTAAATTAAACATGCTGTAAAAACTGGCAACTTCGTACACTTTTATCGCAGGAACGTCCAACATTTGCGCCACATAATCCATTGATTCTGTAGTCAGCCATCCACCATTTTGCCTTTGCGCTAAATCAAGTAGCGGCAACACAGCGCTGCGCTGGCGGCCGGCTGGATATTTCGCAATATGTTTTTTTGCGGTCGCAAGGTTTTCTGAAGTAAACTCAAACACTTTTATATTTTTTTGTAAGTTTGTCATTCTAATAATTTTAATTGATTGATGGTAAAACCGCTCTTCCATTAGCAGATGGAGTTACCTGTCTATCTCCCCAAAAACAATATCTTGCGTACCTATAACCGCCACAACGTCAGCAAGCAGATGGCCTTTTGTCATAAAATCAAGTCCCTGCAAGTGCGCAAAACCTGGCGCTTTAATCCTGCATCTATAGGGCTTATTGCTGCCATCGGCTATAAGATAAACTCCAAATTCACCCTTTGGCGCTTCAACCGCCGCATATGTCTCCCCGCTAGGGACATGACAGCCTTCTGTAAATAACTTGAAATGGTGGATAAGCGCTTCCATAGAAGTTTTCATCTCAGCACGGCTTGGCGGCGAAATTTTCCTGTCGTTACTTTTCACTGGCCCTTCAGGGATTTTCTCAATAACCTGATTTATAATTTTTATAGACTGGCGCATTTCTTCAACACGAACCAAATAGCGGTCATAACAATCGCCATTTTTACCAATCGGTATATCGAAATCCAATTCACTATAAATTTCATATGGCTGCGATTTACGCAAATCCCATGGCACGCCTGAACCACGTAGCATCGGACCCGAAAAACCCCAATCAAGCGCCTGCGCTTTGCTCACAACTCCAATATCAACAAGGCGCTGTTTGAATATGCGGTTTTCAGTTAGCAAGCCTTCTGTATCATCTAACATCTTTGGGAAACTGGCCGCAAACTTAGATATATCTTCAAGTAAGCCAGGCGGCAAATCACGCGATACACCGCCAGTGCGGAAATAATTTGAATGTAAGCGCGCACCTGAAGCACGCTCATAAAACTCCATCATTTTTTCACGCTCTTCAAACAACCATAAAAGAGGCGTCATTGCACCAACATCGAGCGCCTGAGTAGTAATATTCAATATGTGATTAAGTATTCTGGTAATTTCGCAGAAAAGCACCCTTATATATTGGGCGCGTATTGGAACCTCACACCCAAGTAATTTTTCCGTTGCCAGCGAAAATGCGTGCTCTTGAGACATAGGAGAAACATAGTCCAGCCTGTCAAAGTAAGGCAGCGCCTGCATGTATGTTTTATGCTCAATAAGCTTCTCAGTACCTCGATGCAAAAGTCCGATATGCGGGTCTGCACGCTCAACAACCTCACCATCCATTTCCAAAACAAGCCGTAGCACCCCATGCGCCGCAGGGTGCTGCGGGCCGAAGTTGATAGTCATATTTTTAATATTTTTCTGGGTGGTCATTACTTCGCACCTCCCTTTCTTGCTTCCCTAACCTGCTCGGAAACATAATCAGTTCCTTCCCAAGGGCTTTCAAAATCAAACGTCCTATACTCCTGAGCAAGTTTTACAGGCTCATATACTACGCGCTTCTTTTCCTCATCGTAACGAACTTCAACATAGCCCGTTAGCGGAAAATCCTTGCGCTGCGGATGACCATCAAACCCATAATCAGTTAATATACGGCGTAAATCTGCGTGTCCCGAAAAATAAACACCATACATATCCCAAACTTCACGTTCATACCAACCAGCAGCAGAAAAAATTGAAGTTGCAGTTGCCACGAGCTCACCCTCGGCTACATTAATCTTTACGCGCAAACGGTTGTTATATTTAATGCTGAGGAGGTTATAAACAACCTCAAACCGCGCCTCCCTATCAAGGAAGTCAACACCGCAAATATCGGTTAATATTTTGTATTGGCATCGCAAATCGTCTCGCAGAAAAAGCAGCACATTAGCTATATCCTTCGCCGGCACATTTAGCACCATCTCATCGCCACGCAATATCTCAAGAGTAGCGCCATGCACTGCATCTGCAATACCCTGCAATATATAGTCGCGAAACTCTTCTAAACCTTCTTTCATCATAGTCCACAGCCCATTGTTTGTAGTTCCTGGCTTGCTGCTTGTTTAAATCCTACTACAAACGTCAAACCACAAACCACTAACCAATTACTTCCTCTTAATAATAGTACCAGTCCTTCTTATTTTTCTTTGCAGCTGCAATATTCCATAAAGCAACGCTTCAGCTGTTGGCGGGCAACCCGGCACGTAAACATCTACCGGCACGATACGGTCGCAGCCGCGCACAACTGAATATGAATAATGGTAATAGCCGCCACCATTAGCACACGAACCCATTGAAATAACCCAGCGCGGCTCAGCCATTTGGTCATAAACTTTACGTAGCGCCGGAGCCATTTTGTTTGTCAGCGTCCCAGCCACGATCATAACGTCAGATTGACGCGGGCTTGCGCGGAACACTAGCCCAAAGCGGTCCAAATCATAGCGGCTGGCAGCCGTATGCATCATTTCCACAGCGCAGCATGCAAGACCGAAAGTCATCGGCCAAAGGGAACCTGTACGCACATAATTTACAAGATCATCCAATTTTGCCAACACAAAACCTTTGTTGGAAACTTCTTCGCCCATACGCGCAAGAAGCTCATCCTGAGTTGCGCCAGGCGGAATTGGAAGTGATGGATTGATTAAATGTTTTGTCATAAATAATATTTAAGATTTAAAATTTATGATTTAAGATTTGTAAGCAAAGATTTTCTACATCTAAAATCTGCAATCCAAAATCTTAAATCTGTTTTACTCCCACTCAAGGCCGCCTTTTTTCCACTCATATATAAAACCAACCGTCAGCACGCCGAGAAAAACCATCATAGACCAAAAGCCAAATAATCCTATTTTTCCAAGGGTTACAGCCCAAGGAAACAGGAAGGCGATTTCAAGATCAAATATTATGAAAAGTATTGCAACAAGATAAAAACGCACATCAAATTTGCCTCTGGCATCATTGAATGACTCAAAGCCGCACTCATATGCAGATAATTTTTCTTTGTCCGGACGGCGCAAGCCAACGATAAAAGGTATAACCACCATTACTAATGACAAGCCTATTGCAATGCCAAGGAATATGATAACCGGCAGGTAATTTTCTAAATAATCAGGTAACGCAAGCTGCATAGGCCTATCCGTTTAGGTTTTTAGCTCAGACTTCGCCTTATATAGCATTTTATTTACAAAGTACAGAGGTAAGTTTTGGCTGCACATTATAAACATATCAACACAATATAGAATCAACTTGAGATCATTAATAATTTAATGTATGAGTGAGGCCATTTAGATATTAGGGTTATTGATATAATGGAAAAAAGTGCCGGAAACGAAAGTGGAAGAAAGACATCAACGCCAGTCAACTTAGCAAAGAAAAACAGAAGCGATTCTTTTTATGCAACTCACTTTGTGCCGATAGGCTCAGAAACCGTCGAGTACTCAGACACCACAACAAGAAAAGAAATATTAAACCCGTCCTCCATTGTAGGATCAGGAAAAATAGCGCCAAGCCCATTATCAATTACAGAAAGATTAAGCATCACAGACAGATTAAGCGAATCATCCCGGCCAAGCTTAGATAGCATAAACACAGCTTACACAGAGGACAACACACCTAAGAGTAGCGCCGCTTACAGACCAATACCCCCAGGGACGTGTGACATAAGATACTCCCCAAAAGAGTTAGAAAAAATGACTGGCGGAGTAAGTGATGAGATACAGGACATATTAAACAATCCAAGAATTTGGCGCGATCGCGGAGAGAGTGGTGTAAAGACACTAAATCCTACCCAAGCCGAAATAAAAACAAGAGGTGCTAATAGGGTGTTTCTTGCAAGAGTAGAAGCTCCCCGAACAAATACTTCCACTGATATGTTTGTACCTTACGACTATTCAGAAAAACATCGGGACAGTATACCAGAATCCACACAAAGGACTCTGGAGGTAGCTGTTAGAAAACATATTGGAATGCGTGTTGAAGAAGCCTGCAAAACGTATAATGATACCCGCGAAGAATACATTAATTCTACACGCAGTTTACAAAGCACCCCCAGAGGAAGCGTTGATGAAACCACCCCCATAGATCAAAAAGTGTAGGACGCGCATCTAAAGTAGGGAGCGGAAAAATGCCCGGCGGTCGTCCATTATTTCGAGATGAGACCTCTGAAGGCCGAGGAAAGTACTAGCCATAAAATACATACACAAGTAAGTGTATTTTAATACCACCCCTTGAACGCATAAAAATAGCCCCCATATTTGTAATTGGTAAACATAAACCGATAATGGAGAGTATAATGGGAACAGCCCGTAAGAAAAAAATTGAAACAACCGCACCTGAAACATTTGAATTTGGCGCTGAGACAGGCAAAATACTGCAGCTAGTTATTCATTCACTCTATGCTAATAAGGATATTTTCCTGCGTGAGCTTATCTCAAATTCATCAGATGCGCTCGATAAATTCCGTTATGAAAGTCTCAGTAACGATAAGCTTGATGAAAGCGGAGAGCCACTCAGAATCACTATAACATTTGATGAACAAAATAGCCTGCTTAATATTTCCGATAATGGCATCGGCATGAACCGCGAAGATTTAATTGAAAATCTGGGCACAATCGCAAGGTCAGGTACACAGAAATTTTTGGAGGCTATAAGCGGTGACAAGAAGGCCGACGTTACTTTAATAGGTCAATTTGGGGTTGGGTTTTATTCAGCATTCATGGTGGCAAGCGAGGCCGAAGTTATAAGCCGAAAAGCAGGCGATAGCCAAGCATGGGTTTGGCGCTCCAAAGCTGATGGGAAATATACTGTTAGCCCATCAGAGGAAAATCAAGGTCGCGGCACAACCATCAAATTAACTATAAAAGAAGATAGTAAAGATTTCCTTGATAAGCACCGCATTTCACACATTGTGCATACTTACTCCGACCACATTTCCTTCCCCGTTGAATTAGTTGATGAAGATGGCACGGTTCAAAATTTAAATGCTGGAAAAGCGCTCTGGACAAAACCAAAATCCGAAATAACCGAGGAGCAATATACTGAGTTTTATAAACATGTTGCACATGCCGGTGATAAACCTTGGATAACTTTGCATAACAAAGTTGAGGGGGCAATCCAATATACCAATTTATTGTTCATACCATCGGTAAAGCCGTTCGATTTATTTCACCCAGACCGCGCAACAAGAGTTAGGCTTTATGTTAAGAAAGTATTTATATCAGAGCAGAATATTGACCTAATTCCGCGTAACTTACGTTTCTTGCGCGGCATTATTGATTCTGAAGATCTACCGCTAAATATTAGCCGTGAAACTTTGCAGCATAATAATGTGCTGAGGAAAATTAACAGCTCCATCACTAAGAAGGTGCTTGGTGAACTAAAAGATAAGGCTAAAAAAGAACCAGAGGAATTTGCTAAATTCTGGGATAATTTTGGCAGTGTTTTAAAGGAAGGTTTGTGTGAGGGTATAGATGCATCACGCGACCAACTTTTGGAAGTTTGTCATTTCCGCACTACAAAATCTGGTGAAAAAGTCATCAGCCTCGATACTTACATTGAAAATATGCAAGAAGGACAAAAATCAATTTATTACCTATCAGGCGATAGCTTAGAGGCTATAAAAAACAGCCCGCAATTAGAAGGCTTCCTAAAGAAAAACATCGAAGTGATTTTACTAACCGATTCTGTTGATGATTTCTGGACAACCGTAAACCATGAATATAAAGGGCATGAGCTGATTTCCATAAATCGTAGCGGACTTGATATTGAGGGACTTGAAGGCAAAGAATCAACTAAAGCAGAAGAAACTGCTGATGATCAAAATTCAACAGAGATAGCCATAAACGCTTTCAAGGAAATCCTGAAAGGCAAAGTTCTAAACGTGGTGGCGTCGAAAAAATTATCGGGTAGCCCTGTTTGCCTTTCAGTGCAAGAAGGGGCTATGGATATGCGCATGGAACGCTTCTTGCTCAGCCAAAACCAGCTTGCATCCGCTTCTTTAAAAATACTTGAAATTAACACCAACCACCCGCTTGTTAAATTCATAGGAGAAAATGCAGATGCAGAAAAAGCACGCGAGCTTGGTCTGCTATTATTCGACCAGGCGTGCATAGTCGAGGGAGAGCCAATTACAAATCCTGGCGATTTCGCAAAACGTTTGAATAGTTTCCTTGAAGGTGGAATTTAATCAATTTAAAAGTCCCTATAGTTTAAAAATTAAACTATAGGGACTGCACACTAAATACTGCATTCTCCAAAGCTTCCTCTTAAATAAAAACTGTAACAATTCTTGCAAAATGAATTAACAGATGCTATTAGGAGAGCCATCTCACGCAGCTACCAGCTAAATTATCATTTTGAAATCTGGGGAAATTCCTTTGCCAAGCGATTTTGATAAAGCGATGGAAGACAAGATATCCGCCATGAAAACGCGATATCTTAAAACATTGCGTGGCCACACCGAAAGATTGGAACATCTGCTTTCTCTTTGTAATAATGAAAGTTTGGATGTCGAAGACAAGAAAGAGTTGCTCTCACACGCGCATAATTTGGCCGGAAATGGAGAAACTTTTGGGTTTAATGATATCAGTAAATTAGGACGGAAACTACAAGACACCCTCAAGAGCAACCCTGATACAAAAACCCACTCTTTTGCAGACCAAATTTCAGACTTGATTGATGCCTGCAATATTGCACTACACAGTGAAATAGATGTACAAATGCATCCGGCCAATCAGGATTTTATATCACAATCATCCCCAGAAGACGAACTACCAACCTTGCTGGTAATAGATGATGATGAAAACATACAGATTGCCGCTCAAGAACTTCTCCAATATGACGCAAACATAATAACCTGCTCAAATACAAATGAAGTAGTCGAGATCATAAGAAAATATCACCCTGATTTAGTGCTGCTTGATGATATGATGCCGGGCGAAGTTTCGGGGCTGAAGATACTGGAGCAAATTCAATCTTTATATGATATTAAAAACACACCTATAATAATGTTAACAGCAAACGATAACCCAGACTCTGTTATGCGCGGCCTGATGGCCGGAGCTGTGGATTATATTACCAAACCATTTAATCCCAATATTTTTGTTAAGAAAATACAAACCCGTCTTAGGCGATTGAATAGTAAAATACTGATTGTGGACGATGATGAGGCGGTGCGAGAGGTGTTAAAATACAAGTTCATTGCTGCTGGCTGTAAAGTTGTTTCTGCCTCTGATGGAACGCAGGCATGGGATAAAATGCAAAAACAATCTTTTGCATTAGTTATAATGGATTGTATGATGCCTGGCTATGATGGCATGACTATATTGCGTATGATGAAACAGCATCCAAAATTGGCAAATACGCCTTTAATTTTTCTCACCGCAAAACACTCCAGTTCTGATGTGATGGAGGGTTTGAACAGTGGTGCAGCCGATTATATACATAAACCGTTTAATCCTGACGAAGTAGTAACACGCTGTGTACGATTGCTGCAACAACCACTCAAAAATTAGGCAAACCATGGAGAAGAATGTCAGAATTTTTCTTTTGTTTTTGCTGCTATTAACAGCTAGCAATGCATTTGCAATAACACCAGAGCAAGCCATATCAAAAGCAAATGAGCTTGCCGCACAGCAACAATATGATGACGCACTGGCAATAGTAGAAAATGCCTCAAAACAATACCCTAAAAATACTGAGATAAAGCTCTCTATAGCCCGAATTTTTAGCTGGATGGGTAACTATGCAGCATCTGAGAATATGATTCGCACTTTAGGTAAAGAACAAGATAAAAATGCGGATGTAATTTTATTGCGGGCAAATCTTGCATATTATCAACAAGACTACGCTACCGCCATTAAACTATATAAGAGAATTCTGGAAAAGAACCCAAATTATCAAGATGCTACAACAGGGTTAGCACAAGCAAAAAAGGCGCTGTCGAATCCTGAAAATATTTCTGCAAAATATAGCTGGCAAATGGATGCAGGTTATGAAAACAGCTCATTCTCACGCTCGGCGCAAACTTCATGGAACCAGGAGTTTACACAGCTAACTCATTTTACAAAAGATCACAACACTGCTATTTATGGGAAAATTACGCGCTACGATCAGTTCAAGAATATAGATTCCGAATATGAAGCCGGTGTAACCCATATTTTCACGGACTACTTTAATGCATATGCTTCAGGCGCTATAAGCCCTAGTCCTGATTTCCGCCCAGAAAATAAAGTTTCTGCTGGTGGCGCTTTGCGCGCAATCAGCAAAGAATATATCCCAACACCCTTATGGCTAACCCTTGACAGCCACTATGATACGTATTCAACAACTAAAATTCTGGGTAACAGCCCTGGGCTCCGCTTAGAACTTCCCTATGGATGGAGCATTGCCAGCCGGTTGATTCTAGTAGACCAAATTCACACGCAGCGTGTTTATGGCAGGGACTTCCGTATTGACGGAGTGATTAATGATAGGTTAAATTTTTATGCGGGCTATGCAAATGCACCTGAAACTGTAGCCGCGGTTACAGTTCAAACCAAAACTTATTTTGGTGGTATAGCATTTAATGTAAGGCCAGATACAACATTGCGGCTTGGTTATACGCACGATGACCGCGAGAACTCTTACATACGTCAGGGGGTGATCTTCAGTGTTAGTTACCGATTCTGAAACACATATACTCCGCGCTGTATGGATTGCTACTGTGGTATTAATCCTGGTTTCAATTTTAATAGTTACAATACTTATTATCCGCAGAACAACGCAATATCACAGAAGCAGGCGTACCAACATCAGGAAGCGTAAGCTTACCCGCTGTTTTTATGCAGCAATCACATCCCCCGTTCCACTTACAACCTCAAGCCTTCCTGCAATTACCGAATCAGACTATAAAACAATTATGCTAATTGCTTTAGATGTTTTGCGCTCACTACGCGGCGATGATGTAAAGAAAATAGTAAGAATGTTGGAGCTATGGGGCATGTCGGTATACTTACAAAAAACGGCCTATAAAGGAAAGAAGGGGGAGCGAATACAAGCGCTTACCATACTTGGATATTTTTCTAATGAGGCAATACCTATACCCCTTTAAACTCAAACTATTGGAATTAGAGTCTGAAAATTATCATTAATTCTGTCGACCATGGATCCAGATATTTTTGGCCATGTCACTTTAAAGAAGTCCATAATTTTCTGCCTGA
>Ga0114977_10000124_pt1 | contig 49674 bp, 44 predicted proteins | sample S_130805_MF_Meta_FD_87026 | JGI IMG/M metagenome (GOLD analysis project Ga0114977, IMG submission 87026) | Freshwater microbial communities from Lake Simoncouche, Canada to study carbon cycling - S_130805_MF_MetaG | ecosystem: Environmental > Aquatic > Freshwater > Lake | place: Lake...
CGAGCATCCTTTCGTAGTGGCGGCGAAGCGTATAAAATAAAAAAAGGCAGTTCGCGTAGCGAACGGAGGCTTTGCGTAAGCCAACATCGAAAGGAACGAGCGAACGAAGTGAGCGAGCATCCTAATAGTAAAAACTTTTTTATTTCAATACTTTTTAACACTTGCCCTAATTTGTCGAGCAAACTTCTCTTCATATGGAACAATATCAATAATCTCAAACCCTTCTTGAGGGTCCTCGAGTTCAGCTACATCTGATCCAGTTTTCATCCTATGAATTAAATCATCTCGACGATAAGAATAGATAATTTTATATTTTCTACCCTTCATGATTTTTCTAACTACCTAAACTCAATCTTGCAAGCCCTTCTACCTAACTTTTTAGCTTCTTCTATCGATACATTATAAATTTCTGTAGAACATTTCGACAATCCTTTACATCTATTAGATTTATGGTAAACCTTAGAAGAAGGTCCCTTACAAATAAATACCTGATCACCTAAGGTACTAAATGACACGAGAAATGAGATGAGTAAACCGAACAAAAATAATTTACCGACAGATTTCATATTTTATACTTTTTATATATAAATATATGCAAATTTGAAATGCTAACTATCTTTATATTCAAGGAGCACTTGAAGTACACCCCAAACCACCACAATTCCCTTACATTCACGCAAATAACATTCTCAACAAGCAACCATGAAAATCGAGAAAGACCTTATAGCACGAAGTGGTAACACCTGCGAACTTTGTAAATCAACTGCTAACTTAAGTGTATATGAAGTTCCCACAAACAACGAAGAAGGCATGCTCATTTGCGCTAAATGCACTGCTCAAATCAACAAAAAAGAAGAACTAGACAGTACGCACTGGGCTTGTTTAAATGAAGCGATGTGGAGTGAAGTTCCAGCAGTACAAGTAGTAAGCTGGCGTTTATTGAATAGATTAAAAGATCAAAGTTGGGCTGCAGATGCACTTGACATGATGTATTTTGATGATGATACCATGGCTTGGGCAAAATCTACGGGAGATCATGAAAATGATGGCAGTGTGGATTTGCACAAAGACAGTAATGGTATGATATTACAAGATGGCGACACCGTGGTGCTCACAAAATCTTTGGATGTAAAAGGTTCTACCCTGAATGCTAAACTAGGCACGGTGGTTAAAAACATTAGACTGGTAGCCAACAATACCGAGCAAATAGAAGGAAAAATTGAAGGACAAACCATTGTCATTCTTACCAAATATGTAAGAAAGGGCTAATCAACAATTGTGATTAAAAATACAAGAGGCTACCACTTAATTTTCCATTACTAAGTGATAGTGCTGGTGCAGGTAGTTTGATAAAGTTTAAAAAAGTAAACACTCCCCTCACCCATTTTTTATTTGTTTTGATACGTTCAAAATCTACATCAATAGACAAATAATATTGGCGACTTCTTTTTAAATCGGGGCGTGCATAATACTGGTTGTTAGCTATCCAGTTGTTTGAGTAACCGCCATAGGTATTATCAATACCATAGCCGGTAGCAATGTTTAACCACTTAGGAACTTTTGCCTCGGGCCAAATACTTTTAATGTTGGCACTCAGCCAAATGGTTTGTGCATTGTAATCTTTTAAAAACCTTTCTGGCAAAGACTTTCCAAAATAATTATTGGCGCGCGCCTGAATAGTAGGGTCAGCGTAATTTGTATAATGCGCACTATATTTTAAACGAATTTTTTGTTCTTTCCATTTGAGTTGTTGTGCACTCCACAATAAAACGCCCGCTGTATTTGCCGACATATCCAGCCAACTCCAACCCCAATTATCAGAAAAACCATCCATGGTTTCAATAATGGTCAAATACGAAATACTGGTAAGTGCTGATAGTGTTACCGCCTTTTTTTCTGAAACACCTGTCCATGCCCAAGCTTTATGGCTTATGCGTGCTAGATTATAACTAGAATAAAAATGGCCAGCCTTATCCATTTGAAGCCACTCGTTTCCATCGTTGTAAAAATGGAAACGACTTCTTGGATAATTGGCATACCATGTTTTATTTAGAGAAATAAAGGAAGCGCCATAAGTACCTCCAAAAATAGCGGCCACCAAGTGCTTTCTTTTAGTAATAGTAGCAGAATCGGTTGCACTAGCATCCTGTGCCGCAGCCACAGTAACCAACAAGAAACAAGACAGGATTAGTAATAAATGACGCATACTATATTTTAAAAGCCTAAATTTAGTGCGAAATTAATTACCCGCATGAAAATTGAGCTTTGGTCTGTTGGCAAACCGCACGAATCGTATGCAAAAGTTGGCATCGAAGACTTTTCAAAGCGTATCACTAATTATTTTCCGGCTAGCTGGCATATTATTAGTCCACCAAAAAATGCAGGTAGTTTAGCCGAGGCTGCATTAAAAAAAGCAGAAGCTGCCATTATTTTACAGGGGATCGACCCTTCCGATTATTTGGTATTATTAGACGAAAGAGGCCAAACTTTTTCGTCGCCTAAACTGGCTAGTTTTTTGCAACAAAGGGCCAACGAGAGCACCCGTAAAATTGTATTTTTAATAGGCGGTGCTTTTGGTGTAGATGAATCGGTATTTAATAGAGCTGATTTTTGCTGGAGCTTATCACCCCTCGTATTCCCGCATATGCTGGTTAGGCTTATTTTAGCAGAGCAGGTATACCGTGCTTGCACCATTTTAAGAAACGAAAAATACCACCACAATTAATTTTATGACCACAATAACCCTTACTATTTTAATTATAACTGTTGCCCTTTCCTTATTTGGTTTTGCCAATAAAAAAGTGATTGATGATTTTATTTTTTATCCACCAGCCATTAAAAATAACAATGAGTGGTGGCGCTTTATGACCAATGGCTTTATCCATGCCGATCTTGGGCATTTGGCTTTTAACATGTTTTCGATGTACATGTTTGGCAATATTGTAGAAAAAATTTTTATTGATCTCTTTCATGAAAAAGGAAAAGCGCTTTATTTAGCCATGTACCTAACAGCGCTTGTTGTTTGTTTAATTCCTACCTATATCATGCAAAGAAATAGCAATAACTACAGAAGCCTTGGTGCTTCCGGTGCAGTGTCTGCTGTTATTTTTGCAGGAATTTTTTTAGCACCTACGACGATAAAAATTGGACTCTTTATAATTCCACCCATTATTCCTGGTTTTATTTTTGGCCCCCTATATTTACTCATGACCATTTATATGTCTAAAAGAGGTGGCGACAATATCAACCATTCTGCTCACTTTTGGGGCTCTGTTTGGGGTGTAGGCTTTTTAATTATAGCATGTAAAATTTTCCCAGGCTTTGATCCTATACAAAATTTTGTAAGCAAGGTATCTACTTCATTACACCTATAATACGTTGGGTAAAAAGCTAAGCTTTACTGCAGCAGTAGAGGCTGGTGTAATTTTAAAGCGGTTGTCTATACGGTAGCCAATTACCCATACAATGCGGTTATCTGATACCAATACCCACACTTTTTCTTTGGCTGTTTTAGAAAGCTTGAGATCAATAAAAAATTTACTGAGCTTCTTTTTCTTTTGCATGCCCAGCGGATAAAAATAATCTCCAGTTGCTGCGGGGCGTAAAATAAGCGGAAATTGTAAAGCAACACAATCCAATATGCAGGTATTGTTATCAGAAGTTTCGGGCAACTCAGCTGCAGTAGTTTGTAACGCTAGCTTCCCGCCAGGAAAATTAATAGATGCATCGTTTTGCTCCACCACTACTAAACTCGTACTATTGGCAGTAGCAAGCGGCGCTACAATCATCCAGTTTCTATTTTTAATTAAGCGGTGCGTTGGAGAAATTAACACTGCTCCATTGTGTGCACTTAACAATTTAATTGCTTCGGGCATTTGAGCCGCGGTAAAACCAAATGGATATAGCATCTCAAAAGTAATGGTATCAAGTGGCTTTGCTTTTTGCCACATTAAAACAGGAATATGAATTTCGTTGCCATTGATAAATTGAAGCTTACTAACAATTTTTTGCATGGCTGCTTTATACACTTCCGATACTTCTCTTAGATGCTTGATGGTGTGTAAAATATTTTGTTCCGACTGCGGATATACTTCCCTCACAGCAGGCAATACCTGATGTCTAAAAAAGTTACGGGCATATTTATCACTACTATTAGAGCTGTCTTCAACAAAAGCAATACCCGCCTCTTTAGCGTAGTCTAGTATTTCTTGTTTATAAAAAATAAGTAGAGGACGAAGTAAACGCTCTTTTACTTTATAAGGCTCAATACCAGTTAACCCGGCTATCCCAGTGCCCCTGCACAAATGCATGAATACGGTTTCAATATTATCATTGGCATGATGCGCCGTTATTACAATCGTATTAAAAGTTGCAAACCATGCATAACGCAAATCTCTGGCCGCTTCCTGAATAGATATTTTATGCGCAGTTGCATATTCCTGTGTAGCAAAATGTTTGCAAGAAAAAGGAACGTCTAATGTAACTGCGAGCTTTTTTACAAATTCTTCATCCCTATCACTCTCCGCTCCTCTCAATGTAAAATTACAATGTGCAATTTCAAAATTAATGCCAGCAGCTTTTAATAAATGCGCAAGCACCACACTATCAGCGCCCCCGCTAACAGCAAGCACAAAATGACCATCCGCACTAAATTGAGGAAAGGTTTGAGCCCAGTGTTTATTAAACCTAGCTTGCAAGTGCATATGCTATGCTCCTTTTTTTACTTCTTTAGCCCAAGTATCTTTTAATCCAACGGTTCTATTAAATACCAGTTTTGTTGGGGCGCTGTCTTTGTCGGCACAAAAATATCCTTTGCGCAAAAATTGAAAACCAACGCCCATACTATCTTGTAACAAAGCAGGCTCTGCGAATGCATGTGGCACTAGCGATAAAGATTCTGTATTGATATAATCTTTAAAATCTCCTTCGGCACCTGCAACATCTTCAACATTAAATAAACGGTCGTACATGCGAACCTCTGCAGGTATGGCATGCGCAGCACTTACCCAGTGAAGTGTTCCTTTAACGTGAATACCAGAAGTATCTGAACCACTCTTACTTTCAGGAATATACGAGCAGTGAAGTTCTGTTACATTGCCATTAGCATCTTTTACAAAATCGTCGCACTTGATAATGTAAGCGCTTTTTAAACGAACCATTTGACCAGGCGCTAGTCTAAAATATTTTTTAGAAGGCTCTTCCATAAAATCGTCACGCTCCACAAAAATTTCTTTGCTAAAAGGAACTTCTCTTGTACCTCCATTTGGATCTTCTGGATTGTTTTCTGAATGGAGTATTTCACCCTCACCAGTGTAGTTGGTGATAATCACTTTTAATGGATCAAAAACCACCATGCGGCGCACGGCTGTTTTGTTTAAATCTTCACGCACACAAAATTCAAGTAAACTAATATCAATTAAGTTATCCCGTTTTGCAATACCAATACGGTCACAAAATTCTCTGATAGCCGCTGCAGGATAGCCTCTACGGCGCATACCAGAAATAGTAGACATACGTGGATCATCCCAACCTGTCACATGATTTTCTTGAACTAGTTGCAATAATTTACGCTTACTCATAACCGTATAAGTCATGTTTAAACGTGCAAACTCGTATTGCTTAGATGGAAAAATCGATAATTTTTCTATAAACCAGTTGTACAGTTCTCTGTGTGGAATAAACTCTAGCGTACAAACTGAGTGCGTAATATTTTCGATGGCATCACTTTGTCCATGTGCAAAATCGTACATCGGATAAATGCACCACTTGTTGCCTGTTCTGTGGTGATGTGCGTGTTTAATTCTATAAATAATAGGATCACGCATAAGCATGTTACTACTTGCTAAATCAATTTTAGCGCGTAATACTTTTTCGCCATCGGCGTATTTACCAAGGCGCATGTCTTCAAAAAGTTGCAAATTTTCGGCGACGGTTCTGCTCCTATATTTATTAGGAGTTCCTGACTGTGTATGCGTTCCTTTTTGCGTCGCAATTTCTTCGCTGGTACTATCGTCTACATACGCAAGGCCCATTTCTATTAAGCGAACTGCAAAGCCATGTATTTGATCAAAATAATTGGAAGCGTATAATTCTTCGGCCCATTTAAACCCAAGCCATGTAACATCGTTTTTAATACTCTCTACGTATTCAGTTTCTTCAGTAACCGGATTGGTATCATCAAAACGCAAATTGGTGGAACCACCATATTTTTGAGCCAATCCAAAATTCAAACAAATACTTTTTGCGTGACCAATGTGTAAATAACCATTGGGCTCAGGCGGAAAGCGCGTTACAATCGACTGATATTTGCCAGCCGCTAAATCTAATTCTACAATTTCTTCAATAAAATTCAAACTCTTTTCTTCAGACATGTTCACCTTTTTTACGCTGCAAAGTTACGCTAAAATCGACGCTATAGGTCGTAAGCGCCTATAAATTGGGTAGCCGTTACCATATCTGGGTGCATGAGCCTATCTACTGCCACAAATGACACTTTTTCTCGTAATGCTGCCACTAGTTTTTCGATGGGTTCGGAGCTCTTTGCAGGCCTTCTAAAATCAAGTGCTTGTGCCGCACTTAATAGTTCTATGGCTAGTACTTTTTCTACATTATCAATAACGCGTAAACATTTGGTAGCCGCGTTGGCACCCATGCTCACATGGTCTTCTTGGTTATTAGACGACGAAATACTATCTACAGAAGCTGGGGTGCAAAGTTGTTTGTTTTCACTCACTATACCTGCTGCGGTATACTGCGGAATCATAAATCCAGAATGAAGCCCTGGATCTTTCACTAAAAACAAAGGAAGATCGCGCTGACCACTTAACAACTGATAGGTTCTGCGCTCCGAAATATTAGCCAGCTCGCTCATGGCGATGGCTAAATAATCGAGTGAAATAGCAAGCGGTTGACCATGAAAATTACCGCCACTCAAAATTAAATCTTCGTCAGGAAAAATATTAGGATTGTCCGTTACCGAATTTATTTCGCGCATAAAAATGGACAGCACATGGTTAAACGCATCAATCGTAGCACCATGTACCTGCGGTATACATCTAAAAGAATATGGATCCTGAATTTGTTTATTGGTTGATTCGGCAATACTGCTACCTGCTAAATATGCACGTAATTTTGTAGCAGTTTGCACCTGCCCTTCATGCGCTCTAATCCTGTGTATTTGCGGGCTTAAAGGCTCTGCGGTACAATTAAAAGCATCAAAGGAAAGTGCTGCAATTAACTGCGCCATTTCAATTAAATGTTCGGCTTTTTGTAAACAGTACATACCATAAGCACTCATAAACTGAGTCCCATTAATGAGCGCCAACCCTTCTTTACTTTGTAGTTTTATAGGCCTCCATTTATAGCGTTCCATAATACTAGCTGTATTATGTGTAACGCCATTAATGGTTACTTCGCCAAGTCCTAAAAGTGGTAAACTTAAATGACTAAGGGGCGATAAATCACCAGATGCACCCAGTGATCCTTGCGTGTAAATAACTGGAAGTACACGGTTATTGTACATTTCCAATAAACGTTTTACCGTTTCAATTTGTACCCCACTATGCCCATAACTCAACGACTTAATTTTAAGCATGAGCATGAGTTTAACAATGGGCTCCGGCACCTGCTCTCCCAGTCCGCAAGCATGTGAAACAATTAAATTGTATTGAAGTTGCTCAATTTGAGAATCGTCGATGGTAATGTTTTGCAAAAATCCAAACCCGGTATTAATGCCGTAATAATTTTTGTCTTTTTGGGCCATTTTTTGATCCAAAAAAGCACGACATACAGTGATGCGGTCATGGGCATCAAAAGTGATAGAAACGTCCTGATTATAGGCTAAAAGGTTTTTAACCTGGATAAAATGAAGCCACTTTTGGTCTAATGGCAGGTAATTATAACTCACGAGTAAGCGTTTGATGCAAATTAATGACTTTTAGAAAAACGAGGCTAACTAATTAGGATTTAGCCTTATTTGATTGATTTCTTTTGAATTTATGCTCAATTTTTCTTTAATTTGCGCCACTCTAATCAGGACCGGTAGCTCAGCTGGATAGAGCAACTGCCTTCTAAGCAGTAGGTCATTGGTTCGAATCCAATCCGGTTCACTTAACACTAGTAAGGGTTTCAGTCAAAAACTGAGACCCTTATTTTTTTACTGGTTTAAACATAGTTTAATATACTGATTTACATAAATATGAAAAATATATAATGAATTATCATGTGAACCGCTTCTAATTATTAAATAAAGTAATATATTAGCTTGACTAAACCCAACAATCATGAGAATTCAAAAAAAATCAATTTTCACTTTCATTTTATTTTTCCTCTCATTTCATCTTCTAAACGCCCAAACTATAAATGCTAAGAAAGATGACATAGTGAATTCTACTGCAGCTGATTTTTTATCAAATTATTCTGAATTCTCAAAAGACGATTTTTTTATTTTATCACAAGATGTTTTTTCATATTTTGGATTGAGTGATGAATATTCTACTCAATTAAAAAAAACAAACTTTATTAAGTCTAAAGAATATAAAGTTTTATCTGATTCATTAAATAAATTAAAGGCAGAATTTAAACAATCTCTTAAATACATCTATTTAAAAGGTGTTGATGTTAATGGAGAATCAGAATACAATATGAAAGCTGGAGGCTTTTATTTTGACACTCAATCTTCATACTTTACACATGTTTTACAGCCAAAAAATACATATGAATCAAATGATGATATAAAGATTAAATTTTTAAACTTAAATACAGTTATCAAAAACGAACGCCAAAGTGACTATGATAAACTAACTCGAATTCCACCAACACCTGAACAACATATTTTTATCCCATGTAATACCAAAATTGGCGAATTAATTGAGAGTAGTTCTTCTAACCCACAAGTATATATTTTCTTTACCCCTAACTCTATACTCCACAATAAACAAGTAGATTCATATACTTCAACAGTTTATAGTTACAAATATGAGTACGTTGATTATTTAAATGTAACCGTAAAACGAATTATTGTTGTTGCAGATGATAAAATAGTAATAAATAAAGTATACTAAAATTGAATTATTTTAATCTAGTAAAAAAATCCAGCTAGACCCAACATTGTTCACTAAGCCCCAAACACCTATTTTTGGGGCTTTTTCATGCCATTTCCTTACCATTTTCCATTAATTTTCACGACATTTACAAGGACGTGTTAAAATCTTGTACATACTTATTATTAAGCTGTTTATGCCTTTTTGGAGGGCTAAATAAGGTATTGGCACAAGGCTGTCCCCCAAATATTGGTTTTGAAACAGGCAATTTAGCCAATTGGGAATCTTATGATGGGTTTATATCCAAGTCCAATGGTTCAATAAGTATGGCATTGGTAAGCCCTCTAGATGGTAAGCATACCATCATCACCAACTTTCCGGGTACTACCGCCAAAGACTATTATGGCGCTTTCCCTACCAGTTGTCCTAATGGCAGTGGCTACTCTGTAAAACTTGGTAATGATCAAACCCAGGGCGAAGCTCAAAGTGTGCAATACACTTTTACGGTTCCTGCCACTGAGGGTGATTATAGTATTATTTATAATTACGCGGTTGTTTTTGAAAACCCAACCGGGCATCAAGACTGGGAACAACCAAAATTTACGGTAAAGGTTTTTAATGTTACCGATAATAAATATGAAACCTGTGGTGCTTTTGAATTTATATCGGCACCCAACCTTCCTGGTTTTAAAGAATCAACCGTAAAAAAATTAGTGTACTACAAAGATTGGGCACCCATCACTTTAAAATTACCTGGCTATCAAGGTAAAACCTTGAGGCTAGAATTTACCACCAACGACTGTGCCAAAGGTGGTCATTTTGGTTATGCCTATTTAGACGTAAATGATAACTGCACCACACCAGTAACGGGTAACGTTTTTTGCACCAATATTACGGGGCTTAGTTTAACGGCGCCTTATGGCTTTGCCGATTACAAATGGTTTACCGACGATTTTTCTAAACAATTAGGTAGTGATGTCGTACTTACTATTTCACCAGCACCACCTCCAAAAACCAGGCTGGCACTGGTTATTACGCCTTACCCCAACCAAGGATGTTTAGATACTTTGTATACCACCATTGTAAAATCTTTAGATCCCTTTTTATTAAAATTAAAAGATAGTGTAGTAGCCTGCCAAAAAACAGGCGCCGATGTTACTGATAGTTTGGTAACTGCTGGTAGTAGCCCCGGATTAAAACTCAGTTACTTTAATAGTGCAACAGGTGGTGATTTTGTTGCTTCACCAAAATCTATAGGACAGTCCAGTACCATTTATGTAAAAGCTTCCAATAGTGCTGGCTGTGCAGATGTAAAACCTTTACCCATTATTGTACATCCTAACCCGGCACTTACCATTAAACAACCTGCAGCGGCTTGCCTTCCTTCAATCATAGATATTACAGATACGGCATACACAAGTGGCAACGATCCAAATGTTAGGTTCTCCTATTGGCTAGATGCGGTTGCAAAAACGCCTATACCCAATCCAACTAAAATTGTACAAACCGGAAACTTTTTTGTGTTAGGTACCAGTCAATTTGGATGCACGAGTGTCATGCCCATTAATACGAGCATTAGTCCGGTACCAGTTACTGCTATCACCAATTACACCGCCTGTGGTAGTATCCCACTTGATAGTATTGCACCCACAAAAGGTAGTGACCCATCCGCTAGTTATTTATTTTTTTACGACAGCCTAGCAACAAAACCAATGGCTGCCAATAACAGGTTTACAAATTCTACCAATTACTTTATTAAGTTTACAGCAACTACTGGATGCGCAATTGTAAAAAAAGCAAGCGTTGTGATTAATTACTATCCAAATTATACCCTTACACAACCAGCACCTGTCAAAATTCCAACAACCATCGACTTAACAACCATTCCACCACCATCTAATAACTGGACATATACTTACTGGCAAGACTCTTTATGTACGCTTTCATTACTTCAACCTAAAAGAGTGTTAGCTACCGGAAAATATTTTATTAAAGCCACAACACCTATTGGATGCGCGCAGGTGCAAACTATTAATGCGGTCGTAAATGATGCAGATATTAATCCACCCAATGCGTTCACCCCTAATGGTGATGGCATTAATGATACATGGAGTATGCCGCTGTTAGATTATTACCCAGGCTGTAGCGTTACTATTTTTAACAGAACGGGGCAACAAGTGTATACTTCTAATGGGTACACAAAAAATTGGGATGGAAAAACAAGTAGCCAAACACCTCTACCACTTGGGGTATATTATTACGTCATTAAATTATCGGGCAAGCATCAACCATTTGCAGGTAGTGTAAGCATTTTATACTAATACACATGGAAGTAAAAATAGAATCGTCTTGGAAAGAAGCATTAAGTGCAGTTTTTACATCGACACCATTTTTGCAGGCTGCGGCGCATATCAAAACAGAACTTGCCACAGGTGCACATATTTTTCCGGCGGGTGCCCATATTTTTAATGCCTTCAATCAAACATCGTTTGACAATGTAAAAGTGGTGATACTAGGGCAAGACCCTTACCACGGATGCGGGCAAGCCATGGGACTTAGTTTTTCGGTACCGGCAGGTGTGAAACCACCGCCCTCACTTGTTAATATTTTTAAAGAATTAAAATCAGATATTGGATTACCCATTCCTACCAGCGGTGATTTAACACCATGGGCAAAACAAGGCGTACTTTTATTAAATGCTGTTTTAACGGTTAGAGAAAATGAACCCGCAAGCCATGCAAAAATTGGATGGATGCATTTTACCGACGCTGTTATTCAAAAAATATCTGACCAAAAAAAAGGCGTTGTATTTTTATTGTGGGGAAAATTTGCAGAACAAAAACAGGTATTGATTGATGAAACCAAACACTTTGTTTTAAAAGCAGCACACCCCTCACCTTTTAGTGCAGACAAAGGATTTTTTGGTTGTAAACATTTTAGTAAAACAAATGAATTGCTTGCAAAGCAAGGACTTCAAGTAATTGACTGGCATATTTAATAACCAAATATGAGCGAAAGAACTGTAAAAATATCTACTGGGAAATTTATTGTTGGAAGAATTTTAGCCGTATGGGCCATATTAATATTTGCAAGCAGCATGATTGTAGCTGTGTTTTTTATGCTGCCTTGTTTTGTATTAGGGGAACCTGCCATTGCAAGACTCCACCGCAGCATTACCCAAATATGGATGCGCTTTTTTTTATTTTTTATAGGTTGCCGTATCAAAATTAAAGGCGCCCATCATTTTGTAAAAGGTGAAAACTATGTGGTGGTATGCAACCACAATTCTTTAATGGATGTACCCGTGAGCACACCCTTTATGCCAAGGGCCAATAAAACCATTGCAAAGGTTAGCTTTTCTAAAGTACCTATTTTTGGATGGGTGTATAAATTTGGTAGCGTACTCGTAGATCGCAGAAGTGATCAGAGCAGAAGAAAAAGTTACGAAGAAATGAAAAACATTTTATCGCTTGGCCTAGACATGCTCATTTATCCAGAAGGCACGCGTAATAGAACCGGCGATCCGTTAAAAAGTTTTTTTGATGGCGCTTTTAAATTAGCCGTTGATACCAACAAACGCATCCTCCCTACCATACTTTTTAATTCAAAAAATATTTTACCGCCCAGTCCAAGCTTTTGTTTGTTTCCGGGTAAAATAGAAATGCATTTTTTACCACCCGTAAATGTGGAGGGTAAAACAAGTAAAGAAGTAAAAGAAGAGGTTTTTGATTTGATGTGGAACTACTATGCTAAGCACCAACCTTTGTTAGAAGGTAGAATTTGAGAACACCCTGCTTCTATTAATTTTAAGGTCTCTTAAAATGCCGGATTTAGGATTAATCGTAATGTTAAAGGACCTGTAAATACCTACTGGCATTACATTGATAGACATTTGCCAGCAGTGCATTTCTCTAGAAATAAACATACTAAATTGTTGCAGGCCGCCCATTGAAACATCGTAATATCCCGTTCCGCCCACTTTCCATTTTTCTGTTAAACTAAAATCTCCATTAAAGTTTAAGCTTGAATAGGTTTTAGTTTCAAAGCCACTATAATCGGGCTTAATTTCTTTATTAAATGACAAAGAGTATGAAATAGATAAAGTCCAAGGAATATTAAAATCTGTAAACTCGGCAGGATTGGCTTTTGCAAATTGCAATTGGCGCTGCTGCTCGTCGGGTGTTAAAAATGGATCGATTGGAATGGCTCTATCTTTTTCTGTTTTACCATCTTTAGACTTACTAGCAAATGAAGTAGAAACAGAAACACTACCACTGGTGATGCGTCCAAATTTGAAATGCGCCGGATCAAAAGCATAGGTTTTTAAACGGTAGCCTTTGCTATCCACATTGTATGGATCAAGTGAGGCACTCGCATTGATATTAATTTTATCAAAGAGTGTACTTCTTGCATACAAATTAAAAGTTCCTAGTTTAAAACTATCGGCAAGCATGTTATAGGAAGATGAAAAGCCAAAACCTTCTATCAGTTTTACTTTTTTATCTTTTGCGGTAGAATCAGATTTGTCACGCACTTTCATTTCTAGCAAATTATCAATACCAAAACCAATCCCCCCAAATCTACCTTCCGAAAATGAACCAATAATGCCGCCATCGTATTGCGAAAAACGGTAGGAACGACCGGAGGTGTCAACCTGCGTACTGTAATGATAAGCAGCCGCCATATCGGGGTGATAATTCATAGAAATAGTAGGTCTAATTTCATGACGTATCCCTTTTATATTGCTATTTTTTCCAAAAGTATAGGTACCAAAAATTCTGGTAGCGGCACTAATACCAAAACTCATTTGACGCGCGGTATACAAGCCTTTGTAAATAGAGGTGTCTACTTTTTTACTGGTGTTATTCCACTTTCGTAAAAAGCGTTGTCCATACCAGCGTTCTTCGTAAGAGATACTCGGGCTAATGGTTACAGGCCCTAAAGCAGGTAACGATAATGAAATTGGAATGTTATGAACGGCGCCCCACTGAGCAGTATCAAGCATACGTTTAAAATTAAACGCCGTATCATAAAATGAAATTTGGTTTTGAATATTGCCACTATACCCTACCCCAATTTTTTCGTACCACTTACCTGAGCCCACTTGTTCTTTAGATTGAAATGGATAGAGTGTTACTACGTTAAAGTTTACCGTTGGTAATTGTAAATTAACGAGGTGTAAATTGTTGTTTTGATTGTGGTTAGCATTTACAGATAAATTGTATTTACCTTTCCAATCTTTTGAATAACTAATGGAAGAACTTAACTGGTTCTGAAAGTTTTGCATGGGGTTGTTTAATAGCGACCTATTAAACCTAGAGCTACCAAAGTTTACATTGGCAGAAAAACTAGTACCCGGCCTTGCTCTATTGTCCCTGCTATGGCTCCAGTTGATCATAAAAGATTTGCTCTGGTTAAACTCATCTCCGGTGCCACCATATCGATTCAAGCTTTTTGTATTTTGAAACGTAAGGTTAAAACCACCCGAAAACGCATAACGCTTAATATATTTTGAATTTAGATTTACGTTCCAACCGCCATACGAATAAATATTACTTCTGGTGGTAAAGTCTAAATAATCATTAATCACTTTATAATAGCCAAGTCCTTCAAGACCTAAACCAAAATCTTCAGAAGCCGTAAAGGCTGGAGCAAGTATCCCTGAGTGCCTACCTTTATTTAAAGGGAAAATGCCAAATGGAATTCCAATGGGCATAGGTACGCCTTCAAACTCCGGAAAAGTGGGTCCCGAAATACCCATTTTGTTATTAATGATTTTCATGCGGCCCGTTCTAAAAGCAAAGTGTGGCGTATCTAAATTACAAGTGGTAAAACGTGCTTTTCGAGCATAAACAACACTATCGTTCATTTTTTTAAGGGTGAGCGCGTTTACAAAAATCTCTCCTTCCTGGAAAAAAGTATTTTTTGTTAATCCCTTGCCCGACCCCATATTAAAAGCAATGGTATCACTGATGGATTTCATTTCACCTTGTATAAATACAGGCTTACTGTCTAATTTACCCGTAGAATCGATACTTCCATATGCTTTAACCATTTTGGATTGCTGGTTGTACCGTATAGTAGCGGCCTCAATTTTAAGATCTTGGTAATTGGTTTTGGCCTTTCCATAGAGTAAAAATTCACGCTTATCTACAAATAAAATCCCAGAATCTGAAGCGTTATAGCCTATGGGGCCATCTATAGAATCTTTTGATAATTTGAGGGTATCTGTCTTGTTTATAAGAGTATCTGGCCTTTTTACCAGTGAATCTGTCTTTTTAATGAGTGAATCAAGCAAAACGGGCCTATCGGGGCGCAAAAAAGCGCTAGATTCCCACTGAAATGTTAATAAAAGCAAAACTATCCCTATTACAATAGTAGGTGAGCTTTTTACGTTAATTTTACTACGTTTACTTCTATTCACTTTGCAAAAATAGTGTATGGATGGTTTAAATTTACTTATATCTAGAATCCTTTAACGAATTGATATGAAGATTAGACAATTTGCTGCGTTATTGAGCACTCTTTTCTTGAGTATTCAGGCATATTCATTCAATGGGCCCTCTTTGTTGGCTATAAATGCTCCCATTCAAAAACAAGCCCTAAAACGTATCATTATTGATGCCGGGCATGGTGGCGGAGACGTTGGCGCAAGAGGTAGGTTTTCGACCGAAAAGGATATTTCACTTGCTGTAGCCTTAAAACTAGAGATTCAATTAAAACAGGCCCTACCAGATGTTGAAATATTAATGACACGTAAAACAGACGTTTTTAACTCAGTAGTTGAAAAAGCAGATATTGCTAATCGATTAAAAGGAGATCTATTCATTTGTATCCACGTTAACTCGGCGGGCTCTAGAACAATCAGGGAAATTTCTGGATATAAAACAGTTAGAGTAAAAGGCAAAAAAGGTAAGTACGTAACAAAATCTGTACCAGAATATAAAATAACCAGATTACCAAGCTCCGCCATTGGAACAGAGACTTTTATTTATGGCGTTGATAAAACCGAGGAAAGAAAAGCTGCTGCCGGCGAAAGCGTAGATGAATACTTAGATAGTGTATCACTAAAAATATTAGAAGCTCGCAAACAAAGTGACGCCAATGATCCTACGAAGCAAATGCTTGCCAATATTATGGCCCAACAATATTTTCAGCGCAGTGCCAAACTAGCACTAACAATCGAAGAAGAGTTTCAAAAACTAGGCCGTGTTAGTAGACAAGCGCAACAGCGCAAAAAAGGCATCTGGGTTTTACAAGCTGTTAGCATGCCTGCTGTATTAGTAGAAACAGGTTTTATATCAAACCCCGACGAAGAAGACTACCTCAATAGTGAGCAAGGGCAATTAGAAATATGTGATGTGATTACTAAATCTGTAAGGATTTATAAAAAATCTCTAGAGAATCAGATAGGTGTAGGCGCGCAATAAACCTTAATTTTATTACATGAAGATTTCGAATGAATCAAAAGTTGGAGCACTAACCGCTATTTCTATAACGGTACTCATTTTAGGCTTCAACTTTTTAAAAGGCAAAACATTATTTAAAACGGGTAACTATATTTTTGCAAAATACGCAGACACCAAAGGACTTATGGTGTCCAACCCTGTTTATGTAAACGGTTTTCAAGTGGGCAGTGTAATTGATATTGAAAACACAGATTATAATTTACATTCTATTTTAGTAACCATTAAACTCAACGAAAGTTATAAAATACCTGTAAACTCGGTGGCTAGCATTAAAGACAATCCACTGGGCACACCAAGCATTGTTATTAAACTTGGGAGTAATGCCAGTTATTTACAACCACAAGACACTATTTCTACGAGAAGTTCAATAGGCCTTTTTGACGAAGCCATGAATAAGCTAGAGCCTGTTACAGATCAAATTAAAGTAACGGTTCAATCATTAGATAGTGTTTTAAAAAATATCAACCGAATTTTTGACCCTAACACAAAAAATAATTTACAGCAGGCCATCGCCAATATCAACACAACAACTTCTAGTCTAATTGTTTCTGCAGCGGCTATTGAGCAAATGCTTGACAAACAATCTGGCGCTATTACTAGTTCAGTAAATAATATTAACAGCGTTACCAAAAATTTAGCAGACCATAACAAAGAAGTAGCTGCTACACTAGCAAATTTAGAAAAGACAACCAATAAATTAGCTAGTGCCGATATTTCTGGCACCGTTGGTAATTTAAAAACGGCTATCGATAATTTAAATGTACTTATTAAAAAAGCAGCTAGCGACGAAGGCAGTTTAGGCAAACTCATCAACGATAAAACACTCTATAATAATTTAAATAACAGTTTAAAGAGCGCAAATACTTTAATTGATGACTTACGCGTGCACCCAAAAAGATATGTACAATTTTCGGTTTTTGGTAAAAAAGATAAAAGCGGTCCGCTCCTAGCACCTATTGTAGACACTGCTAGTAACAATAATAAATAATGGCTGCTGTACTTAAACGATACCTGACAATTTGCTGTTTACTAGCCGCAGTACTTTCACACGCACAAATTAAAGGTGTTACGCAACAAAATTTCCTTTATATATTAGCAGCAGATAAACAGTATCTCCAAAAATCAGATACCAATCAATTGGTTTCCTATGCAGGTAATGTAAAAGTTAGACAAGGTAAAACATTATTTTATGCTGATAGCGCAATCATAAATCCAATTGCCAATACACTTGAGTCATTTGGAAATGTACATATTAATGATGCCGATAGTGTGCACATTTATTCCCAGTATTTGAGATACCTGGGCATTGAGAGAACTGCGCTCCTAACTAGTAAGGTAAAATTAACCGATGGGAAAAGCACACTTACCACCGAAAATTTAACCTACGATGTGAATTTAAAATTAGCTACCTATTTATATGGCGGTAAAGTAATCAATAAAAAAACAACCCTTACTAGTACCGAAGGAAACTATTATGGAGAGACCAAAGACATTTATTTTTATAAAAACGTTTTACTAGTTCAGCCCGATGGCTATATAAAAACAGATAGCCTTCAATACAATACCACCACCGAAGTTTCTACATTTATTAGCCCTACTGTTATTAAAGATAAAAAAGGATTGACCATTAAAACAAAAGAAGGCTTTTATGATATAAAAAAGAAAATTGCCAACTTATACAAGCGTTCTATTATAGAAGATTCAACCTTTAGTATTACCGCAGATGAAATAGCAATAGATAGTTCAAATGGATTAAGTGAATTTAGAGGTAATGCTGTTTACAGAAGTAAAGATAAAAAGCAAGGTTTTGATATGATTGCCAATAATATCAAAACCAATAATAAAAGAAGTACTATAATGGCAACGCAAATCCCGCTCCTTATTATTAAACAAGGAAGTGACAGCATATTTATTACAGCTGATACATTATTTTCTGGGCGAATCATTGACTTACTAAAAACAAGAAAAATACCAGCGCTAAGACCAGCACCAATTGATACAACAAAGAAAGATTCTACACGAAAAGATACGGTTAAGTTAACTACTACAAAACCTGCCATTAAAAAAGGGGGCACAAAAAACACGGTTGATTCTGTTAAAATAAAAGCCGTAATAACTCCTCAGGTTGATAGTACTTTAAAATACTTTGAAGCATACAAAAATGTAAAAATATTTTCAGACTCCTTACAGGCAGTAGGCGATAGTTTGTTTTTTTCAGGAACTGACTCTGTGTTTAGACTATTTGGTGGCCCCATTTTATGGGCTCAGGAAAATCAAATTAGCGGAGATACGATTTACCTTTTCCTAAAAAATAAAAAGCCTGAGCGTCTATTCATATATGAAAATGCAATGAGCATTAGCAAAGTAGATAGCAGCACTTATTTTAACCAAGTAAGAGGTAATAGCATCAACGCTTTATTTGACTCCACAGGACAGGTTCATTTTTTAACTGCAAAAGGCAGTGCCGAAAATATTTATTACGCACAAGACGAACAAAAAGGATTTGTGGGTGTCAATAAAAATAGCTGCGACGTTATAGAAATTAGCTTTACTGATGGAAAACCTAAGCGGGTAAAATTTATTAATAATTTAGAAGGTAGCTTACTACCCATGCGCGGCAAAACCAATCATGAAGACCTTAAACTCAAAAGTTTTAACTGGCAAGATAAGTTAAGACCAAAAAGTAAATTTGATTTACTAACCGGCAACTAAATGCGTACAAAATTTTATAACCGGTTATTTTTTCAACCACTCGCTGTATTTTTTGCAGACGCAAGGGCCATTGGTATTACCTTATTAGTAGCAACAGCAGCTTCCCTATTTATTGCAAATGGAACCCAATATGCAACTGCCTTTACGCAGTTTTGGCAAAGTCCTTACCAGCTTGCATTTTTAGCAACCTATCATTTACCACAAACACCTATTGCATTTATCAATGATTTTTTAATGGCTGTCTTTTTTTTACTGGCAGGCATGGAAATTAAAAGAGAGTTTGTGCGTGGCGAGCTTTCTACCAAACAACAAGCTACACTCCCTATTGTAGGCGCTATTGGTGGTATGCTCGTTCCTGCAATACTATTTGCATTATTTAATAAAGGCACAAACTACATGAGTGGATGGGCCATTTCGTCGGCTACAGATATTGCTTTCACATTAGGCATTGCATCATTGTTAGGAAACAAAGTACCGGTTTCTGTAAAAATATTTATTACGGCACTTGCTATTATTGATGACTTAGGCGCTATTGTCATTATTACATTATTTTATGGAGGTGACATACATGCTTTATACCTACTGGGTGTTATAATCGCATGTGTTCTGTTATGGCTGCTGCAAAAAAAATATAAAACAGTAACAGTATTACACTGGGCTATTGGCCTGGCAATTTGGTACTGCATGCATAGAGCAGGAATACATGCTACAGTAGCTGGTGTTATTTTTGCTTTTTTAATACCTACCAACGAACTTACCAAATGGGAATTAAGGTTACATAAACCCGTTTATTTTTTTATAGTGCCTTTGTTTGCATTAGCCAATACGGCCATTTTCATCCCCGAACATTTTGGAGTAGCAGTTAGTACAACACTTAGTTTAGGAATTATTGCCGGACTTATAATTGGCAAGCCACTAGGCATTAGCGCCGCATGTTATGCACTCATAAAAACAGGAAAGGCAGCACTACCTTCAGGTAGCAATTGGAAAAATTTTATCAGCATTAATTTTTTAGCAGGCATTGGATTTACCATGAGTTTATTTATTGCAACACTTGCTTTTTCAGATCCGGCGATGCAGGAGCTTGCAAAAGTTGCGATACTCATTGCATCTGCAATTGCGGCTATGCTGGGTTCTCTGTTAGCATCATTAAATAAGCCTTAATAAAGCCATCAATTTCGCCATCCATAACTGGACCTACATTACCCACTTCATAATCGGTGCGATGGTCTTTAATCATTTTGTAAGGATGAAAAACATAGCTTCGGATTTGACTTCCCCACTCTATTTTTTTCTTGTTGGCATTGCTCGCATTCAGGGCTTCTTGGCGTTTGCGTAATTCTTCCTCGTAAAGTCTACTCTTGAGCATCTTTAAAGCAAGCTCTCTATTTTCACCCTGCGTACGTGCCTGTTGGCACTCTACTATAAAACCACTAGGTCCATGTTTTAAACGAACCGCTGTTTCCACTTTATTGACGTTCTGACCACCACTACCACCACTTCTATAAAATGCCCACTCTAAATCTGCTGGGTTTACATTGATTTCGATAGTATCATCAATTAAGGGATATACATATACAGAGGCAAAAGAAGTATGTCTTCTGGCACTACTATCAAATGGAGAAATACGAACAAGGCGATGTACCCCACTTTCTGCTTTTAAAAAACCATACGCAAAGTCTCCCTCAAATTGTAGCGTAGCACTTTTAATACCTGCACCATCACCAGCTTGAAAATCTATTTCCGTTACTTTCCATCCCTGCTTTTCACCATACATACGGTACATGCGCAGTAACATTTCTGCCCAGTCTTGACTTTCTGTGCCACCAGCACCCGGATTAATTTGTAAGACAGCGGTTAACTCGTCTTCTGGTTTATTGAGTGTACTTTTAAATTCAGCTTCTTCAATATAACCCATGGCCATTACATGCGCCTCTTTGGTTTCTTCTTCGGTGGCATCACCTGCTTTCCAAAAATCAAATAGGGTCGCAAAGTCTTCCACACTAACTTCTACAGCCTTGTATAGCTTAAGCCAATATTCGTTTACTTTAATTTCTTTCATGATTGCCGTAGCACGGGTGTTGTCATCCCAGAAGCCAGGCGAAAGCGAGAGCTGTTTGTCTGTATCTACTTTATATGTTCGGTTCTCAACGTCAAAGAAACCTCCTCAAAACCGTCACTCGGTCTCTCATACTCTTAATCTGCTCTTGTGTCATATCAAATCAATTCATTCAAAATAAAAAAAACCATAAGCCTCGTAAGCCGGATTCTGTTTCTAAACCATCATTTATCTAGTTGTGTTATTACTAACACAATCTTGCTGCCTACCCTGGAACCCTTCCAATAAATTGGAATCAAACGAGCCGCTTTCAAAGATTCCTATACATGGCATTACAACACCCAAGGTTTACCCTCCTTTGCTGTTACCAACAAAAGCTGTGAGCTCTTACCTCACATTTTCACCTGTGTCCGTTTTTTGCAAAACGGAAGTTATTTTCTGTGGCACTATCTCTCATTTATATGCTCCCATATAAACGGCCGGCGCTTAACCGGTGGGTTGCCCTATGCTGTCCGGACTTTCCTAAGTGCCTAAGCACCTCGATGGTTCGGGCTTATGGAGCTGCAAAGATAACCTTTATTTAAAGAATATTTCGGTGGCCCCGTAGCCAAAGCGCGTATTGTATTGATTGATAAAGTGTTTGACCTCTCTTTTGGTCTTTAAAATACTGTGTAATTCGTCTCTTAAAACGCCTTCGCCCACCCCATGGATCACAATAAAAGACGGGAGTGTATGTGCAACCGCTAGGTCGTACCATTTGTCAAACTCACTTAACTGAATACCCATGATTTCGGCATTAGAGAGGTGCAAATAACTATGGGTAAGCTTTTCGATATGAAGATCTATGACTGTTCGGGGCGCCGGTAAATTTTCTTTTATTTTTTTTGCGTCGTATACTTTAAATCCGGCCGCCGATAATTTAGAGATATCAAAAGTTTCTACCACCGCTTCGTCGGGGTAAGCATCAAACAACAAATAGCTCAGTGTAGGCTCATTGTTTTCTTTAAGTTTTTCGATGGCATTAAAAACCTGCTTTGGTTTTAATTTAAGGGTAGTTTCGTAATGCGCGGCTTTGTACTTTACTTTTTGAAGTAATGAAAAGTCTACACTAAAATTAGGGGTATCGTTTATTGCTTCAAACGCTAGGTCATGTAAATAAAAATCATGAAAAGGTTGAATGGTAGATTCTAATTCAAAATTTAAACTAGAAGATAAATACTGCTTGTACTGAAAACCATAAGCAGTAGCCATATTGTTTACCAGATGCACTTTAAAAGAAGAAACAATTTCATCGTTAAAATCGTCGAGCCCAAATTTTGGTATAAGCGTTAACCAAACACCCGTTTCTTCTTTGGTGCCTGTTGGCTTTGGTTTTTCTTGTGGTATTTGATCAATAAACTGCTTGAGTGGCTTTTGATCCTGTACTATTTTTTTTTCAGTGAACCGCTTGAAATAAGGAAAATCAATTTGATCCATGTAAGCAGGAAACTTAACCCCACGCACTTCAATCATCACCATTTTGTCGTTGATAAAATCAACCACTTTACCTTCTTCGTTGCTATGCAACACTAATATTTCGTCACCAATCTGATACTTCATTGTTATGCTGCGAGTTTACTTCTACGTTTACTATACAAGAAGTAAATGGTTAAACCAATACCCATCCATACAAAAAACCACAACCAACTAATGGCGGGTATTTCAATCATTAAATAGAGGCAGCAAAGTGCACCTACTACTGGTATCACCGAATATTTTCGTACAAAACTTAATACGGCTGTAACGATGGCAATAAAAATAAAGAGTAAAAATAAAATTTCTTGAAAGCCTTCAGTTTTATAGTTGCTAAACGCTTCTGCAATTCTATTCATAGAAAAATAAACAAAAATAGCTACAATGGCAGGGATGAGAAACTGACCATTAATATAAGGAAGTCTAAATGCAGAACTACCCGCTTCTTTTGCCATGCGCGGTAATACAAGTACACCAAAACACACCAACACAAATGCAAAGAGGGTTCCAATACTTGTTAAATCAGTCATAGTAGAACTTGAAACAAATAAGGATGGTATACCTACAAGTAAACCAGTAATGATGGTTGCAAAAGCTGGCGTGCCATATTTAGGATGTACTTGTGCAAACTTTTTAGGTAATAGTCCATCTCTACTCATGCTCATCCAAATACGGGGTTGACCCAATTGAAACACGAGTAACACACTTGTTGTTGCCACAACGGCACTCACCGAAATTAAATAACTAATTTTATTGAGGTGTAATTTTTGAAACACATATGCTAAAGGATCATCCACTTTTAACTCACTATAATTAACCATACCGGTTAATACAAGTGCAATTAAAATATACAGGACCGTGCAAATAATTAAAGAATAAATCATGCCACGTGGTAAATCTCTTTGTGGATTTTTACATTCTTCGGCGGTGGTTGAAATAGCGTCAAAACCAATGTAGGCATAAAACACTGCAGATACTCCTGCAAGCACGCCCGTAAATTCATTGGGTAAAAATGGATCCCAGTTAGCTGTGTCTACATAAAAGAAGCCGATCACAATTACAAAAATGATGACCAAAATTTTAAAGATCACCATGTAATTGGTTATTTTTTTACTCTCCTGAATACCTACATACGCAAGGGCCGTTATAAGCATTACAATAACAAACGCAGGTATATTGATAATGAATTTAATACCCGCAATAACAGGTGCATGAACAATTGCGTCGTAACCCGTTCTAGCATGCCTACCCAAACTTTCAAGGGTAGTACCACCGGCCATCGCTTTTACCGCTTCGTCGTAACCACTTTGTGCATTGGCTGTATTGGTTGCAAGCCATCCGGGTAAATAAATATGAACCCCTTCAAGTAAATTATTAAAATAACCGCTCCAACTAATGGCCACTACAATATTTCCAATAGCATATTCCAGTATTAGCGCCCAACCAATAATCCAAGCCACTACTTCACCAAATGAAACGTATGCATAAGTATACGCACTTCCTGCAATTGGCACCCTACTTGCAAACTCGGCGTAGCAAAGCGCACTAAACCCACAAGTAATGGCTGTCATTACAAACAGTAATGAAATCCCCGGACCACCATTAAAAGCAGCCGTACCAATGGTAGAAAATATACCTGCCCCAATAACGGCAGCAATTCCCATAAAAGTTAAATCCTTTACGCCCAATACTTTTTTAAGCCCACTGCCATGTCCGTCTGCAAGTCCTGCAGCGGCATCGGCATTAATTTTTGCAATTGATTTTTTTCTAAATAAAGAATTTGACATGCGCTATATATTGCGTTTAGTTAGTGTAATTAAATGTAAAAATTAATTTTCTCGCTGCATCAAATAATTAGCAAGCGATAAAAGTGCTGACTTTCGAGTGCTGGTTACAGCAATATCTTCTAAATTGGCCAAGGCCATTTGTAAATATTTTTCTTTAAACTCGATGGCCCACGCGTCTACATTACATGCCTTAAAAATTTCCATTACCTGCGGCACTTTTTCTGGACCATTACTAGCAAGTAATGTATCAAGTTTAGCGCGCTGATTAGGTGTTGCCACTTCCAATGCGTGCAGTAATAAAAAGGTTTTTTTATTTTGTCTGATATCGCCACCCACTTCTTTGCCAAATTTTTCCGGATCGCCAAATGCGTCTAAATAATCGTCTTGGATTTGAAATGCAATGCCCAAGTTTTTTCCAAAAGCATAGATGTGTTTGCAATTGCCTGGTGTTGCGCCACCTAATATGGCACCCATTTCTAAACTCGCTGCAAGAAGCACCGATGTCTTTAGCGTGATCATATGAATGTATGCGTCCAGTGTTACCGAAGGCATTTTTTCAAAATCCATATCGAGTTGCTGACCTTCACATACTTCTCTTGCCGTTGTATTAAAGAGGCTTAATATTTTAGGTAAATATGCCGGGTTAATGGTTTGTAATTTTTCGTAGGCTCTAATAAGCATTACATCCCCGGTTAATAATGCGGTATTGTCGCCGTATTTTGTATGCACTGTTTGCATGCCGCGCCTTAGGGCAGCAGCATCCATCATATCGTCATGAATGAGGGTAAAATTGTGAAACAACTCTATTGCTGTAGCAAGGGACCAAGCGTCTTCGGTGATATCACTAAAAAGCTCATTGCCTAACACACATAAAATAGGTCTGATTCTTTTGCCGCCAATACTTAAAAAATATTCGCCTGGCTCATAAAGGGTTGCTGGAGCTGCCGGAAATTGAGCTACCCCAAAACGGGTTCCAAATTCGGCCACCAATTCTTTAAAATCACGCATACTACAAACCTAAATAATTATTAAAGAGCAACCTTAACTATTCTTTCAGTAATTCATAATTATTTTTGTAGGGTATTTTCAAATCTCCTATTATGAAAAAACTACTCTTCGCCGCTATCCTATTTATTTGCGCTTTTTGCGCAGGTGCACAAAGCACCAAGCCCATCCTACAATCGATTGGGGTAAAAGTATACCCAGGAGCCATTACCTACAAGCAGTATAAGACTGAGTCTGTGGCTAAAGAGCTGTTGGCCTATTTTAATGAAGATGGCTGCAGGTTTACGGGTTTATACGAAAGGCATATGCCCATTCCCAATGCAGAGGGCCTAGAGTGGTATGTGGGTGGTGGTGGCCACTTTGGCCTTTGGAACAATAGTTGGAGGCTTAGAAACCCGCCTAGTACGGCTGTTTTTGCCATTGGCGTAGATGGTGTACTAGGTTTAGACTATAAAATACCTAACGCACCATTAGCAGTTAGTTTTGATTGGCAGCCCTCCTTTAATTTGGTGGGCCATACGTATTTTGAAGGCGGTTGGGGTGGATTAGCCGTTCGTTACACCTTTAAATAGGCTGTCAACAAATTCGTGCTTGTCAAAGATGATCAGGTCATCAATTTTTTCGCCTACCCCAATATATTTTACTGGAATTTTAAACTGGCTAGCGATGGCTAGCACTACGCCGCCTTTTGCCGTACCGTCTAGTTTGGTAATAGACAGAGCCGTTACCTCGGTGGTAGCCGTAAATTGCTTGGCCTGTTCGAGGGCATTTTGACCTGTAGAACCATCGAGTACCAGCATTACCTCATGTGGTGCACCCGGAATTACTTTTTGAATGACGCGCTTAATTTTACCAAGCTCATCCATGAGGTGGAGTTTGTTGTGCAAACGACCAGCGGTATCAATAATTACCACGTCGGCATTTTTAGACACGGCACTTGTTACCGTATCAAAAGCCACGGCGCTTGGATCAGCACCCATGGTTTGCTTAACAATAGGAACACCTACGCGCTCACTCCAAATGGTAAGCTGTTCGGTGGCGGCGGCTCTAAAAGTATCTGCGGCTCCCAGTATAACCTGGTTGCCTGCTTTTTTATAGTTGTTGGCTAGCTTGCCAATGGTGGTGGTTTTACCTACCCCGTTAACGCCAACCACTAAAATTACATAGGGCTTTTTGCCAGCCGGAATGGTAAAATCTTTGTATTCAGGTTCCGGTGCATCTACGAGTGTTGCTTCAATTTCTTGTTGAAGTATCGCGTTTAATTCACTAGTATTCAAATATTTGTTTTGCTTAATTCTTTTTTCTACTCTATCAATAATTTGAAGGGTTGTTTCCATTCCAACGTCGGCGCCAATGAGCGCTTCTTCGAGGTTATCGAGCACTTCGTCATCAACGGTGCTCTTGCCTGCAATGGCTTTTGTGATTTTAGCAAAAAAGCCTTCCTTGGTTTGTTGCAAACCCTGGTCTAAACTCTCCTTTTCTTTGATTCCAAAAAGCTTTCCTAAAAATCCCATAGTACTAATTTGACGTGTAAAAATACAAAAAGCCTTCCCGATGAGGAGAAAGCTTTATGAATGAGTTTAAGTATTGAAACTATTTCTCTTTTAAGAAATCGTTCACTTTGTCTTTGTGAATGATATTTTCCTTAAAAGTATAGGCGCCAGTTTTAGGGCTTCTTACAGCCTTGATAACTTTAGTCCAGTTTTTAGCTTCTGCAGAAGCCTTAAGATCTTTAACTTTCGCGTTTTTCGATGCAGATTTTGCCATTACTATTTAATTTCTTTATGAACAGTTACTTTTTTCATGATTGGATTAAATTTCTTTAATTCCATACGCTCTGGCGTATTTTTTTTGTTTTTGACAGTGATATAACGGCTTGTACCAGCAAGACCTGTAGCCTTGTGCTCTGTGCACTCCAAAATAACCTGTACTCTATTGCCTTTTCTTGCCATTGTATTGGTCGTTTACTTTGTTATTGTAAATTAGATTTTTGTTCCTTTTAATCTCAATTCTTTGATTACGGAAGCTAAACCATTTTTATTAATCGTTCTCATTGCATCAGTAGAAACCTTTAGGTAAACCCAACGGTCTTCTTCAGCAAAAAAGTAACGCTTTTTCTGTAAATTAGGTAAGAAACGACGCTTTGTTTTGATGTTAGAGTGTGAAACACTATTTCCAACAATCGGTTTTTTACCTGTAACTTGACATACTCTTGCCATGACTCTATTTTTTTCGGGACGGCAAAGGTAAGGAAATGCTTCAAATTACCAATACGAAAATCCCTTTTTTTAAATAATTTATCTGTGTGGGGGTATTTACACCCTATTTTATTCATTTTCAGCTACTTAGCTATACATCTCTATCCTCAATTCTTGCACGCGAATGTCTTCCATGTATTCATCAAAAGTCATTAAACGATCAATGATACCCTTTGGCGTTAGCTCTATAATACGTGTTGCCACGGTTTGCATAAACGTATGATCGTGAGAAGTTAAGAGCACCACACCTGGGAAACTGATACATCCTTCGTTAAAACTTTGGATACTTTCTAGGTCCAGGTGATTGGTAGGCTGATCGAGCACAATAAGGTTTGGATTTTGTAGCATCATACGACTTACCATACAACGTACTTTTTCTCCTCCGCTCAATACATTGGTTTTTTTCATGATATCGTCTCCACTAAACAACATCTTACCTAAAAAGCCCCTGATAAACGGCTCGTCAGCGTCTGTTACGTGCGCCGGAACATATTGTCTTAACCAGTCCATAAGGGTTAGCCCTTCCGTAAAAAATTCTTCATTTTCGACGGGTAAATAGGCTTTAGTGATAGTGGTACCCCACTCAAATTTTCCAGCATCCGGAACCGTAATTTCATTGATGGCATCAAAGAAATGGGTCACTGCAGATGGATCCTTACTGATGAAAGCAATTTTCTCGTTTTTGTTAACGCTAAAAGTTACTTTATCAAATAGGGTTCTACCATCCACCGTTTTTTTCAAATTCTCCACATTCAAAATCTGGTTTCCAACTTCTCTGAGTGGTTGGAAAATGATACCTGGATATTTACGGTTTGAAGGCTCAATTTCTTCGATGGTTAATTTTTCCAACGCCTTTTTTCTAGAAGTTGCCTGCTTACTTTTAGATGCATTGGCAGAGAATCGCGCAATGAAATCGATAAGTGCTTGACGCTTGTCTTCTACTTTTTTATTCTTATCATTGATTTGTCTACTCATTAATTGAGAAGACTCGTACCAAAAAGTATAGTTACCCGTAAAGGTTTTAATTTTTGCACGGTCAACGTCTGCAACGTGCGTACACACAGTGTCTAAGAAGTGTCTGTCGTGACTCACAACGAGTACAATGTTTTCGTATTCTGCTAAAAAGTTTTCTAACCAACCAATCGTTTCAATGTCAAGTCCGTTGGTAGGTTCATCTAATAATAAAATATCGGGGTTACCAAATAGTGCTTGCGCGAGTAGGACACGCACTTTCATATTAGACGGAATATCCTGCATGGCACTTGCATGCATATCATCTTTAATACCTAAACTACTAAGTAGTGTTGCGGCGTCACTTTCTGCAGTGTAACCACCCATTTCACCAAACTCACCTTCCAACTCTCCTGCTCTTAGACCATCTTCTTCAGAAAAATCTGCTTTGGCATAAATTTCTTCACGCTCGTGCATTATTTGCCACATTTTTTTGTGCCCCATCAGCACCGTATTTAACACCGTACAGGTATCAAATTCAAATTGGTTTTGCTTTAAAAAGCTCATACGCTCACCTGGCGAAATATCTACGGTTCCTTTGTTGGGTTCAATTTCTCCACTAAGGATTTTTAAAAACGTAGACTTACCAGCACCATTGGCACCAATAACACCATAACAATTCCCTTTAATGAAATTGATATTTACTTCGTCAAAAAGTACACGCTTACCATAAGCAAGGGTAATATTTCTAGCACTAATCATAAGATGAATCAGGGTTTGAGGGCGCAAAATTACAATTAAAGCTGCAATAAATCCGCTAAAATAAATGGATAAACCCTGAAGTGACCGCTTAAGCCCAAACTGCCCGCGCACTCGGGCTCGCGTCCAAACTTGTAAACTGGCCTGCTAAATACTGATAATAAGCAGTTATAGCAATCATACCGGCATTGTCTGTACAATACTCAAATGGAGGCACAAAAGGGGCCCATCCATGCTTTTGTCCGGCCTCCATGAGCGCGTTTCGAAGTCCACTATTGGCGCTTACGCCACCAGCAATACAAACCTGCTTTACACCGGTTTGCACCACGGCTTTTTGTAGTTTCTTAATTAAAATAGTAACAATAGCATGCTGCACGGAGGCACATAAATCATCTCTATTGGCTTCAATAAAACCAGGCTCCTGCTTTTGTAAAAAATATAAAATGGAGGTTTTAAGTCCGCTAAAACTAAAATTGAGCTCCGGAATTTGAGGTTCTGCAAATTTAAAAGCGAGTGGATTACCTGCTTTTGCATACTTATCAATGAGTGGACCACCCGGGTAAGGAAGCCCCAATAATTTTGCTGATTTATCAAAAGCCTCGCCTGCTGCGTCATCTATCGTTTCGCCAATAATTTGCAAATTGGTTGGGCTACTCGCAAGTACAATTTGTGTGTGACCACCGCTTACGGTTAAACATAAAAATGGAAAACTAGGCCGGTGTTCCGGAATTAAATTAGCCAATACATGCGCCTGCATATGATGCACCGCAATTAGTGGTTTTTGTAAAGACAGTGCCAAAGATTTTGCAAACTGCGCGCCTACCAATAAACTTCCAATTAAACCGGGTGCCTGCGTAAAAGCAATTGCATCAAGCTTTTGAAGACGCTCTGCACTTGTTGCAAGATCAGGAAATGCTTTTTGTAAAGCGGTATCTACCACGGGAACAATATTTTGCATGTGTGCCCTACTTGCAAGTTCTGGTACTACCCCACCATAGGTTTCATGCACCGTTTGGTTGGCAATAAAGTTGGATAATATAGTACCATCTACACATACAGATGCAGATGTTTCGTCACATGAAGATTCGATGGCTAAAATGGTTACCGGCATTATTACTGTTCTAATTATTTGGTTCTAATGGCCACTACCGGATCCATTTTTGCAGCAATAGATGCTGGAATAATACCCGATACGATACCCAAAATAATGCAAATACTGAGGGCCAAAAATACAATATTAGGTGCGATAAATATAGGGAACGGTAGCACGGCAGTGAGGCCCATAGCCAGTAGCCAAACTAGTAGCAATCCAAAGAGGCCACCTAAAATACATAGGAACGCACTCTCTAGTAAAAACTCAGTTAATATGGTGCTGCGCTTTGCGCCTAGGGCTTTTTTAAGCCCAATTTGACTGGTTCTTTCACGCACCGTTACAAACATAATATTGGCCACGCCAAAAGCGCCTACAATTAAACTTAAGCCTGCAATAGCCCATCCGCCAGCGGTTACTTTACCAAAAAAGCCCCCAACTACTTCACTAAACTGAGCCACGTCATTGCAAGAAAAATTGTCTTCGGTACTTGGGCTTAATCTGCGCAGTTGACGCATTACACCGCGTAACTCTTCGGCAAGTGCAGCAGAAGAAACACCTGGCTTACCCTGCACCATAATAAATGGATTGGTAATATCCGGATTGTATATGCCAGAAAAATAACGGTAAGAGGTAATTAAACATTCATCAAAATTAAAGCCCCCTATAAAACTTTGGCCTTGCTTTTTAATAACACCCACAATATATAAGTGCTTTCCGTTGTAAGTAATTTGTTTGCCAACTGCTTTTTGTGCACCACCATATAATTCATCGGCAACCAAACTTCCAATTACTGTTGATGTGGTACCTCTTGTAAATTCAGATTCGTTTAAATAGCGTCCAGCAGCGATTTCTAGGGTTTGTATGTTGTTAAAATCTTCGGTAATACCATACAAACTCACGCCACTTAAAATATTGTCTTTATAGCTTGCATTAACATTTGTTGAACTAAAAAAAGAAGTGTTGGCAGCAAGGTCACACTTTGCTTTTACAAAACGCATTTCCTCCACTTTAGGCACTGGGCGTTTTACATATTTCCACCAAGGATAATCGGGTCCGCCGGCATAACTCCACTTGTCAATATAAATAGTATTGTTACCAAACGCTTTGATATCGGTTTGTACTTTACGCTCTAAACTGTCTACAGTAGCTAACACGCCAATGATGCAAAAAATACCAATGGTGATACCAAATAAGGATAGGAATGTTCGGAGTTTGTTAACCCTCAACTCTTGGAGTGCCATCCTAAAACTATTCCATAAAATGCCGAATAACTTAAACATGGGTCAAAAATACATTTCTAATGGTTAATGGGGTCTGTTTTTATGTAAACGGCGATTAGACTGTTTAAAGATGTGCATTAGTCCTGCGAAAAAAGTTGCTCGATTAGAGAAAGGCATCGTTTCCTGTGCTATTTTTGCATCGATTTTAAAAATACAAAACGTTCATTATGACCTGGAAACAAGTCTTTACATCATCCGTTGGAAAAAAATTGGTGATGGGTTTTACTGGAATTTTTCTGGTTCTCTTTTTAATTGTGCATGTGGGGCTTAATGCTTGTATTTGGGCCGCTGCTTATGATCCAAACGATCAGGGACAAATGTTTAACAAAGCCGCTCATTTTATGGGTAGCAATATACTTCCTAGGATTTTAGAGATTGGTCTTTTTGCTGGTTTCTTCTTACACATTTTTCAGGGTTATTTATTAACGCTAGAAAACAGAAAGAAAAGAAGTATTGGTTATGCAGTTGCATACTCAGGTGGTAGTAAATGGTATAGCAGAAGTATGGCAATTTTAGGTACACTCCTACTTATGTTTTTAGTGATGCACATTTATCATTTTTGGACGCCTAGTAGACTTGGTGGTATGGGAAGTGTTCAAGCACTTGCCGAAGTGGAGTACAATGGTGTGATGCACCACAACTTATATGCCGAAATGAGAACCGTTTTTGTAGGCAACACACTTATTGTTGCACTCTATGTTTTAGCGTGTGGCTCTCTAGCGTATCACTTATTACATGGCTTTAGCAGTGCCTTTAAAACGATTGGTATTCACAATAAAAAAATTAGTGGTTTAATCAACTGTGTGGGCGTAGGCTTTGCGATCATCGTGCCTTTATTATTTGCACTCATGCCACTCAGTTTTTATTTTGGTTGGATCAATTAATTATCACTCAATTTAAATTTCTAAGCATATGCTTAATTCAAAAATACCTGCCGGAAACCTTGAAAAAAAATGGGAAGATTACAAGGGACATTGTAAACTTGTTAACCCGGCCAATAAACGTAAACTAGAAGTGATTGTTGTAGGTACCGGCTTGGCTGGTGCTTCTGCAGCGGCATCTTTAGGAGAACTTGGCTATAAAGTTAAAGCATTTTGTTTTCAGGATTCTCCACGTCGTGCGCACTCTATTGCTGCACAAGGTGGCATCAATGCTGCTAAAAACTATCAAAACGATGGTGATAGCGTTTTTAGATTATTCTACGACACTATTAAAGGTGGTGACTACCGTGCGCGCGAAGCAAACGTTCACCGCCTTGCCGAAGTGAGTGTTAATATTATTGATCAGTGCGTGGCACAAGGTGTTCCTTTTGCACGTGAATATGGTGGACTATTAAGCAACCGTAGTTTTGGTGGTACGCAAGTACAACGTACGTTTTATGCGGCGGGCCAAACAGGTCAGCAATTACTCATTGGTGCTTACCAAGCTTTAGAGCGTCAGGTGGCACTTGGTAATGTAAAAATGTATAGCCGTCATGAAATGCATGAAGTGGTAAAAATTGATGGCAAGGCAAGAGGTATTATTGCGCGTGATTTAGTATCTGGTAATTTAGAAAAACATTTTGGTCACGCGGTATTATTATGTACCGGTGGTTATGGTAATGTATTTTATTTGTCTACCAATGCCATGGGTTCTAACGTAACAGCTGCATGGAAAGCTCACCGTCAGGGTGCATTATTTAGCAATCCATGCTTCACACAAATTCACCCAACATGTATTCCTGTTAGTGGTGACCATCAATCTAAATTAACATTGATGTCTGAGTCACTCAGAAATGATGGACGAATTTGGGTGCCTAAAAATTTAAATGAAACGCGCAAAGCCGTTGATATTCCTGAAGAAGAAAGAGATTATTATTTAGAGCGCAGATACCCTGCATTTGGTAACCTTGTACCACGTGACGTGGCATCAAGAGCTGCCAAGGAAAGATGTGATGCTGGTTATGGTGTGGGTACTTCTAAGCAAGCTGTTTATTTAGATTATGCTGCAGCAATTTTGCGTTATGGAAATATTGAAGTGGGTAAGCAAGGCTTAGAAAATGTAAGCCAAGAAGCGGTTATTGCCATGGGTAAAGAAGTTGTAAAAGAAAAATATGGCAACCTATTTGACATGTATGCAAAAATTACTGGCGAAGATCCATACGAAGTTCCCATGCGTATCTACCCTGCTGTGCACTATACCATGGGTGGCCTTTGGGTAGATTACGAATTACAAACTACCGTTCCTGGTTTATATGCATTAGGTGAAGCAAACTTTAGTGAGCACGGTGCAAACCGACTTGGTGCAAGTGCGCTTATGCAAGGTTTAGCAGATGGATACTTTGTTATTCCTTACACCATTGGTAATTATTTAGCCGACGAAATTTACAGTACAGGACTTGATACCAATCATGCAGCATTTGAAGAAGCTGAAAAAGTGGTGCTTGGAAGAATTGAAAAATTAATGAGCATCAAAGGAACGCAAACCGTAGAAAGTTTCCACAAACGTTTAGGAAAAATTATTTGGGATAAATGTGGTATGGCGCGAAGCGCAGATGGATTAAAGCAAGCCATTGCAGAAGTGCAAGCCCTTAAAAAAGAATTCTGGTCTGACCTAAGAATTCCTGGAGAAATTAATGAGATGAACCCAGAATTAGATAAAGCCAACCGCGTTGCCGACTTTATTGAACTAGGTGAACTCATGTGTGTAGATGCCTTAAGCCGTAACGAAAGTTGTGGTGGACACTTTAGAGAAGAATACCAAACAGAAGATGGTGAAGCGTTGAGAGACGATGAAAACTTCATGTATGTTGCTTCTTGGGAGTTTAAAGGCGAACACAACTGGGAACTTCACAAAGAAGAATTAAAGTACGAAGTGATTAAACCTTCACAACGTAACTACAAATAATCAATAGTAAACGATCTATCAACTTTTCAATTTTTTTGAAATGGAACATTACAATATGAATCTGAACCTTAAAGTTTGGAGACAAAAAAATAAAAACACAAAAGGTACTTTTAAACTGTACCGCGTAGAAAATATTTCTTCTGAAATGAGTTTCTTAGAAATGTTTGACGTACTCAACGAACAATTAATCAAAGACGGAGAAAGTCCGGTTGCTTTTGACCATGATTGTAGAGAAGGTATTTGTGGTTCATGCTCTATGTATATCAATGGTAAACCACATGGTCCTTGGCAAGCAAATACGACTTGTCAATTACACATGCGTGCTTTTAAAGATGGTGATACGATTGTGGTAGAACCATGGAGAGCCGATGCGTTTCCAGTCATCAAAGATTTGATGGTAGACCGTTCTGCCTTTGACAGAATTATTCAGGCAGGTGGATACGTTAGCGTTAACACCGGTAATGCGGTAGATGGTAATACTTTACCTATCGAAAAACAAAAAGCAGATGATGCTTTTGCTGCAGCCATGTGTATTGGTTGTGGCGCTTGTGTAGCGGCTTGTAAAAACAGTTCTGCGATGCTATTTTTAAGTGCTAAAGTTTCTCACCTCGCCTTGTTACCACAAGGTGCACCAGAGCGAACGACAAGGGTACAAAACATGGTAGCACAAATGGATAAGGAAGGGTTTGGTTCATGTACCAACACTGGTGCTTGTGAAGCGACCTGCCCTAAAGAAATTTCCATCACAAATATTGCTCGCTTAAATAGTGAATACATAGCTGCAAGCTTTGCAGACTAAGCATCTATTAGATGTCTAATAACTATTTTTCGTTCAAACAATTTACAGTTCAACAATCGGACTGTGCGCTAAAGGTATGCACAGACGCGTGCTTGTTTGGCGCCTGGGTTGCAGCACAAATTAATAAAGAGGAGCCTACTAACATTTTAGATATTGGCACGGGCACTGGACTTTTAAGTTTACTACTCGCACAAAAAATACCATCGGCACAAATAGACGCCGTAGAAATTGATGCTGCTGCAGCATCGCAAGCAGCGTCCAATGTTGAAGCAACCGGGTGGAATATTAAAGTACACCACACCCCTATCGAAAATTTTAGCGGTGTTAGTTACCAGCATATTATTTCTAACCCTCCTTTTTTTAGCAACGATTTAAAAAGTGATGATGCGCTCCGAAACACGGCCATGCACAGCACCACACTTACATTAGAATCACTTTTTACTTGTGTAATTAAATTATTGGATAGAGGCGGAAGTTTTTCGATTCTTATCCCATATGCTAGGGCAACAGCACTTGAAAAATTAGCCGCGCAATTTGGACTGCATATTTTTAAAAAAGCACTGGTGCAACAAACACCCACAAACGACCCTTTTAGGGCCATGTATATATTAAGCAATACAACAACAAGCCCTGTTTCGGTAGAACAGATTATTATTAAAGAAAATGAGCAGTACACTGCTGGTTTAGCTACCTACTTAAAAGATTATTACCTGTTTTTATAAAGGAGTTGTAATTTTAATGTCTATGAATCATTTTGAACTTTTTGACATACCGGTTAGCTTTTTCCCAGATACGACTGTGGTATCCAAAAAGTATTTGATGCTCCAAAAAAAGTTTCACCCTGATTTTTTTGCAAATGCAAGCCCTGACGAGCAGGCTGAGGCCCTAGCACAATCATCGATGGCCAATAAAGCGCTGCTAGTATTAAAAGATTCGGCCTTACTTATCCCGTACATTTTAGAAATGAATGAGGTATTAAGCGTTAACGAAAATTATCAGCTCCCTACTTCTTTTTTAATGGAAGTCATGGATTTAAACGAGCAGGTCATGGAAGTATCGGACGATACGCAAAAAGCTGCTTTACGTATTCAACTTAAACAACTAGAAAATGAAATTTTTGAACCTATTAAAGCGTTGTTGGAAAGCTATCAAGTGGGTATTACCCCAAAAGAAGCGTTGCTGCAAGTAAAAGACTATTATTTTAAAAAGAAATACCTAGATAGAATTGCAGATGAGCTCCAATAAGCCGTAATTGTTATGGTTTATGCCTGTTTACATGGGTTTCTTTTGGCAAAAAACACAGAATCTTGTAATATTGCACCCCGCCTAATACAAAGGCCCAGATGGCGGAACTGGTAGACGCGCTAGACTCAAAATCTGGTTATCGCAAGGTAGTGCAGGTTCGATTCCTGTTCTGGGCACATAATTAGACTTAAGGCGATTCTTAACAGAATCGCCTTTTTCTTTTTCGGAGCAAAGACTTACCAGTAAAGGGATTTCATTAAATATTAGGTTTACTTTTGAAGTTCGAACTACCCCATTTTGCTTATTATACATAATACCCTCTGGAAACACCATCTTTTGCAACCGCTGTTTCTTTTCGTACTCCGCTGAAATCCATACCTGGCTTAGGTTTTGTGAAATCGATAAACAATTTTCAACTATTTTTTCTATGTTCGAACTGCTCATTGTGGCAGAATCAATTCCCTTACTTAATTCTACGATCTCGCTTCTTAGCTGCTGGGCGTGTTTATTATAAATATCTTCTGTTATTTGATCGCTTATGTACTTTAAGTCAGCTTTTTCAAGCAGGCTTTGCTTTTCGGCTATTTTCTTTTTTAATAGTGTTTTATCGCTTGCCTTTTCACTTAACCTACTTTTTAGCTCACTCGTTAAAATAGCCCCAAACTTCTTCTTTAAAGAAGGGTTGTATTCGTATTTAGAAAGAAGGTCTACAAACATACCATTTAACAGCTTTGAATTTACATTAACCGGAATTGCAGCATCTTTTGTTTTATAGTACCAATTTCCCTTTGTTGTATACCCGGTAAATGGCTTTCCGCTTACTTCATCCTTTACAAATATCTTAAGTGGAACCTCATCATGTCTAAATACTTTTGCAACACCTACAAATGGGTTATTATTTAAAACATCCTGTGCTGCTAGAAATGTTTTTAAATCAATTAATTTAGGATGCTTACCTTCTATTAATTTACCTCCCACAAGGCTTCCAGTAACATACCCTGCATAAAAAGGATTACTAAATACACTTCGAAAGTTCTTTGTAGATATTTCTACACCTCTTTGTATCAAATAATCCACTATTTCATAATAAAAGTATTTTCTTTCGGTAAGCATTTGAAACCCTTTCCTAAGATGTTTTCCTGATTTTGTAATTACGTACTCATGGAAGCAAGCCCTACGCTTTGGCTTAAGATTAAGGTATCCAAGGGGCGTTTGGTAAGGCCAGTAACCTTTTAACATAACCTCCTTCGTATTGATTATAGTTCTATCACTTTTTAACCGATTATCAAAATTATTTAGGAGATGAAAAAAGTTTTCTTGTAATCTACCTATTGCAGTAGATGTATCGATATCTTGTGTTACTGATTTTACGGTTACACCTTGTCTACTTAACTCTTCGCTTATGTGTGATGCTGCAGCACCTGTTCTGGAAAACCGGTCATAGTTAAACACTATGATGCAAGATATGTTTTTGTGCTTTTTTACATATTCTATCATTCGTAAAAACTCCTTACGACCGTCTGTTTTAGCACTTTCGTAAGAACCACCAAAGTATTCTTTAATTTGAATACTATTGGTTTTTGCGTAGTTATTACAGTATTTAAGTTGAACCTCCAAGCTGCCGTTATTTTCCGCTTGCTCTTGGCTGCTAACTCTTGTGTATACTACCGCATCGGCACCTCTAACTTTAGCAAGGCTTTTATACTTTCGGGTAGACAGTGTTTCAAGCTCCGCTTGAAGTGCATTACTGCTGTTATTCTTTATCATATAGCTGATCGAAATAAATATCGATTATTAAATTAGCAAATTGTTTAAGTAATTCTTCTTCCGTTAATTCATTTATTAATTTTTCATACTCATTACTGGGTTTCATTTTTCCTCAGTTGAGGCCTCGCCATATCAAATGGAGGAGACCCAATTACTATACTGAGCCGTAGCAAACGGATCTTTAAAAATATTTTGTTTCAGTTTTTGTAAATGAAAGTGCAGTGCCTGTTCTTGTTTTTAAATGGATAGCAGAATAATTCTTTAATCCAAGTATTCGCATAACTTCTTTTGCTTTATCACCGTTCATCAAACCTGTTTTATCATATTCAATTTTAGTAACTTTCCGGGCCTCCCTATCATACACTATAGTAACCCTTTCAATATTGTTGTTTCGCAGCTCTTTTACCAGACGCAATTCGTCTTCACTAAACAACCTTAACTGATTTATGAAGTTAACTTTTTCCTCATCAATAAATAACTCAGCTATGAAATGGGAAATTGGAATATAAATATGTGGTCTTGCTTTATCTACTTCTATATTATTATCCCCTAGCATAACGTATGTATCATCGTGATAAATTATTATGCCGGCTTCAGTTCCGGATTCAATACACTTAGATACCATTTGATAGAAATAACTTATTTCAGTTCTAAGTATAATATTTATATATGGGTCATTCAAGGTTTGTTCACAATGTTTTAATTGTAAAGTTTCTTGTTCATCAAGATCCCTAATCTTACTAAGGCTCTTAAAAAAAGCAATATTGTCAATTAGTGTATTTTTGCCTAGGTCTTCTTCATACGCCTTGATAAATTGATCATAATAAATTTTTTGCATCAGTTTTATTGAACAACCAAAGTCACGCATGGACTCCAGCACTTTTAACCACAGGTACTCAATAAAACTTATTTCAGCCCATTTACCCTCAGCAACGAATGAAATGAGACCATTCATTTTCCAGTAGTGAAAGGTTTTGGACTTAAAGTCGGTTTCTCTGAGCTTTATATTTCTCTCTAAAAGGCTTCCTCGAAGCGCGATACCTTCAAGATCATTTTCTTGAATTTCTTTAAGTTTAATTTTTTTCATACTAGCAAATTACTAACTTGTGGGCAATTTTAAAAATAAAATTACCCTAACATGAAGAAAAAGGATCAATTTCCAGAAAAATTGGCTAAAACCTACCATCTAGGCCGTGTTTGCCAAAAATGCAGTGAACCGATCGCAGATCAGGATAGAGCTACAAAAATACACTGCTCTCGATGGAGAGACGAGTTTGGAGTTATTCACGACTGCAAGAGACAAAAACATGCTTTAAAAACACAACCCTACGATGAAATCCTTCTAGATTTTTCGGCAGTACAAAGAGAGACCAAGCGACAAATTGAAAAAATTTTAGCTGATCATGGCAACGAAGTGACTACTGAGGTTTTAAACGCTTATCACGTTAAACTAAGTGAGAATCTAAGCTATGATTATCACTCTGGCCTTCTTTATGCCGAATTTCTTGGATTCAAAATAATATCGAACCCTAAATTGAACAACCATAAAATTATAAAAAATGACAAACTATGATTACATGGCTATTGGCCGCAAACTTTCCAAAGCAGATGACCGAAACAATACTATAGCAGGACTGCTCATCACAACTTTAGTATTAGGTGGATGCGTATACTTGCAGTACAGATTATTAAAAGATCTAAAAGGTGAATCTTTTAGAATTAAACAAAAAAATGATGACCTAAGCTTTCGAAATAATCGACAAAGGGAGATAATTGGCGAACTACAAAGAAACAAGCAAGAATTAATGGAGCAGCTGTCTCAAACAGATAACAAAACCTCATAATTATGCATTTAAAACAAGGAGATTTACCGTTCCGGAATGGTTTTTTTCGTTCTGGAACGGTATTTACTGTTCGGGGACGCTCTTTACCATTCTTGAACATTCAAGGGTGTTCTCGTAAGAAAAATAGGCAGTTTTAGAACCTAATTTTTAAAGATGTGTCAATACCAATAATTATTAATACCAGGGCACATTGCGCTTCAATTCTTTCAAACCTGAAATTGGAGCATAGGTTAGAGATAATTCAAAAGCGTTACGATTTTGAGTAACTGTCTTTAAACTAGAAGTTGTATTATCGTAACTAACCCCCAATGAAATTCCATTTTTTGACAAACCAATATAAGGGATTATCGCATCTCCTATTCTATACCAACAACCTCCAGTAAAAGAAAAATATTCAATCGATTTTCTAACAGCAACTCCTGCAGTAATATTATTTAAACCATTTACTGAAATTGATGTTAAAGAACCTAATACCGAAAGACCGTTTTCGCTTGAGGTTGCAAAACTTGAATGAAAAGCATATCTTCTTGGTATTTTAAATACTGCTGTTCCTGCTTGATTTTCAGGCTGTGTAATATTATACATTGATGCGCCTAAGTTGAATTCAATATTTTCTGTACTCAACTGATACAAAAACCCTGCATTAACATCAAAGTACTTAGAATTCAAATTTTGAAATGTTTCTCCAACAGGTAGTGCGTTATTAAATCCTCCGCTTCCAAATTGGCTCTCAAAATTTAAATTATTTAGGTTAATCATGCGTTGGTTAAATGACCCTTGCAATCCAATACCAATAGTATGCGTGCCTGCAGCATCTAGTGCTAAGTGATATGCGGGGCCAATATTAATTGTATTAAATGATAAACCACCAGCATTTGACTGGTCAGTTAAAAAATTAGCCCCAAAACTAAAGGTATGAAATTCGGGAAGGGAGTTACCTAATAACCTTGCCTCTAATCCAATAGCCCCCGTAGAATATGGAGACTCGCCATATGTCCATTGGTTTCTAAAATTGGAGGAAACACGAATATTAGAACCCGAAGTTCCATTTAATGCTGGATTCAAGGTTAATGGCGATGAATGAAACTGTGAAAAAAAATAACCTTGTGAAAACCCAATAAAAGGAACCAGAAATAATATAAATAGTAATTTTTTCATAATTTATCGGATTAGCGTGCTTTTGCCACTTGATATAACAGGTTTGTTATCTAAATCAATCCCTTCAAAAACCCAAGTATAACTATCTGTAGGCATTAATTGGCCATTGTATGTTCCATCCCAACCAATTGATATATCTTTTGTTTGAAATAATAAATTACCCCACCTGCTATAAACTCTAAAGGATTTTACATCCTTAATACCTACTAAAATTGGTCGTAAAAAATCATTCACGCCATTGCCATCAGGAGAGAATGCTTTTGGTGTGAAAACAGAATATTTTTCAAAAACTCTTATAAGTAAACTGTCAACAATTTTGCAGCCAGCAGCATTCACAATATTTATTTGATAATCAGCACCTACATTAAAATTGAAGATCGGACTAGAGATGGCTGCATTGCTTAAACCAAGAACAGGGTTCCAGCCATACGTTGTTCCAATGTTTCTTGCTTGTAATGTAGTTGCCACATTTTTCAAAACATTCATGGAAGGATATCGAGTACCAAGTGGTGGTGCTACGATATTTATAACTTTTATCAAACTATCATAAAGTATTGGACATGAAGTTGGAGTAACAACTAATTTGATATTATAATTCCCAACTGTTGGATAAATCTGATCTACTGGCTTAACCAGTGTTGACCTATTACCATTACCAAATATCCATGCATAAGTAACTGTTCCACTTTTAGAGACATCAGAAGTATTGGTAAACGAAACTGGTAGATTCACGCAGTTATTGACATAACTAAAAGCCACCGTAGGCCTACTAATAAGCGTAAGTGTTATACTACCAGTTGCTGGTGCAGAACAATTTGCTTTACCTATTAAAGTCACCGTATAAATCCCAGATAATTTAGCAGCATAACTTGAGTCAATAGCACCTGGAATATTAGCACCATTTAATTTCCATTGATATGTATTTCCGCCACTGGCAGTCAATAATATTGGCGTACCATCACAAATAATATTTGAAAGTGGAGTTTGAATACTACCAGATGGTAATGGGTTTATTGAAACAGAAAGAGAACGACTGGTATCAGTACAACCCACCGAATTGGCAACAATTACCCTGTAATTTCCAGTTTGTAAAGCTGTATAGACACTTGCTGTAGCCCCAGGAATTAACACCCCATCTTTTAACCACTTATAAGATGTTGCAACACCAGCTTGCATTCTTACAGAGCCAGTATTACTACAAACTTGGAGCGGATCCAAAGCAGTTATGGAAGTATCTAATATCCCAACAGTAACTGTTACGCTATCTACACAAGTACTAATGCCGTTGGTAATGGTGCAGTAGTATTTAGTTGTCTGACCCGGTGATACCATAATATAATTTGTTGTATCACCTGTAGACCATTTTACTTTTAGTTTTTCACCTACAAAAGCTCTAACAGGTCTTACAGCACCATTTGTGAAATACTTCCATCCAGCATCAACCCCACCTTGGTTAGTAAATACCTGACGGTATGCTGAATTTACATTAAATTCTGAAGAACTCCAATAAAAATCATTATTAAGATTTCCTAAGCCTTTAACCTTGAGGTTTTGATAGATTAGATTTAACTCATCTTTTGAAGGCAAGTACCAATCTTTATAACCACCTTGAGTATAATTTTTTGCTGCTGATGCTGCATAATTTCCAGCTCCCTGAGCTGCAATAATAGTATTTGTGTTTTGAAGACCACTTCCTATACTGGTAGCACTTGCTCCAGTTGTAATTAATGTTCCATTCCACCAAGGAATAAAAGAAATATCAGTATTAGCAGATTCTAGATATCTCCAGCCATTTGAAAGTAAACCTTTATCATAAAAAACAATACCACCAGCAGGCCCAGTAGTTCCTGATAAATAGTTAATCAATGAAGTGCTATCAACAGCTATTTTAATAATATTTCCTTTACAAATAGTTGTATCACTATTAATGATGTTTGCTTTTAAAATACTTACAAAACAACTATCGGTTGCGGTATATCCAACACTATTGGCAACAGTAACCAAATACTTGCCTGTTTGTTTAACGGTAATAGATTGTGAACTAGCGCCAGTGCTCCAAGCATAACTAGCATATCCACTTCCTGCATTTAATACAATACTATCGCCGCAAACTTTTAAAGTGTCGCCGAAGGGATTAAAAGCTATAGTACCAGTAGAAGTATAATTGGCACTAAACCCTTCTTTTCGTAGAGTTTCATCAGATAAGAATTGAACAAACATAGCTCCACCTGTAGATGAAACAGCAGAAGGAATTGTATTGCCAGAAAAAATACCTAATATAGGGGCGGTATTATCTTTTCCATCATAAACTATAACCCCATCATAATCTTGCTCTGTACTAAATTGAGTAAAATTGAGTCTTATTTTAGTTGCACCCGGTGGCTGAATTAACCAATTACAATCTGCGTTATTTGCATATAAATCTGTCCCACTTCCATCAACTATATTACCAGAAGCAGTTGTTAAAACATTGTTTTGAGTACAGTGTTGAGCGGATGTGGATGTGTAATAAGCTGTCCAACCTGAGTCTGTTACAGAAACATCGGAATAAAACCTTACCAACAAACTTCCAGTAGTTGACGTTACCATAGGAGGCAAACTATTACCAGAAAACCTCCCTAACAATGGAGCGTTAACTGTGCTACCATCGTATACTTCTAGCGCATCATAAATACTTTGGCCATCGGAAGATGCTTCCTCCAAATTAAATGAAGTAAAATTTAAAGAAACACTGCTAGCTCCTGGTGGCTGAATTAGCCATGTACAATTTTGATTATTGCAATAATTGTTAGCTCCACTACCATCACTTAAAATTCCAAAATCCTGCGTATTTAAAGTAGTATTTCCATAGCAACCTCCAGAACCTGTTGATGTATAGTTGGCAGTAAACCCCGGCTTAACCGTTGAATAATCAGAAACAAACACTACCAACATTTGACCACTATTAGCCCTAATAGATGTAGGCAATGAGGTGCCAGAAAATGAACCAATCAATTGTTGCGCTCTTGCAGAATTACCATTATACACTAAAACCCAATCATAATTTGACTCAGTATTAAACTGACTAAAAGATAATGTTACAGATGTAGCGCAAGGAGGTGCAATTAACCATGAACAGAGCTGATTATTTGCATAGTTTGCTGTAGCTGAACCATCACTAAAAGACCCTGAAGGTGAAGATAAGACACTACTTCCGCTGCAGCTAGGGGTAACACCTGTAGATGTATAATTAGCAACCCATCCAGAATCATTATTAGTCATATCTGTGCTAAAGCGCACGCACATTGCTCCCACAGTTGAAGTAATTGGAGGAGGCAGAATATTACCCCACCAAGACATTAATAAAGGGAAAGTTTCATCAGGGCCATCGTAAACTAAAACAGAATCGTACCGTGCTTCTGTTTTAAACTTAGAAAAATTGATCGTTATTCGATTAGCACCTGGAGGAGCAATTACCCATTTACAATTTGCATTTGATCCATAAGTATCATTACCACTTCCATCGCTAAAGGTTCCAGAAGGTGTAGTTAAATTTGTAGTACCACTACAGTAATTATTTGGATCGTTTCCTATACCAACTGCATACCAAGCTTTTTTTACAGCTGTATATTCGGCAGAAGGGTTACCAAATAAGTACTCTGCGGCCTGTAATGAACCATAATATGAATTAAAATAGGTAGCGTTAATTGTAAGAAAATGTGTTAAATTATAATATGCAATTTGAGTAGCCTTTGTAATCCCAACCCCTGTTAAAGAATAAGGATTACCATTGTCATTGGTACCACTCCCCCCTCGAGAAAGCAAATAAAACCAATGGTTTTGAACACCACTATTACTGTGAACACCACCATAATCATAAGATATTAGTGAAGGATCCTTCCAATTATCTCCATCATAGGTATTTGGGTCACCTGCTGACTTGGGAGCACTCATAGATCTCATATAATAAGGACTTTGAAGTTCGACTTGCTCACCAATTAACCAATTTGGATTAGATGCGCCATAAAACTCAATAGCTGTTCCGAAAATATCAGCAAAAGATTCATTTAATGCACCTGACTCACTTTGATAGTCTAATCCACCACTTCCATTGTAATCCACTACAGCATGAGTAAATTCATGTCCAACAACATCTAGGCTGACTAAAGGAGACATGCTTTTAGCATCGCCATAACCATATACCATTGAAGTACCATTCCAAAAAGCATTATTTGGTAATCCAGCATCTCCGAGTGTCTTGTATGGATTAATATAGTTTTTTATAATTGATCCATTATTATCAAAACTATTTCGATTTAATTTAGCTAAATAAAAATCATATACCTTCTCCATACCCCAATGCGCATCTATTGCAGGATTATTTCTTGTACTTTTAAAGATGTTAATAGAAGTTCCATTTATATTAAAACTATTATTTACAGCGGCTGCGGTGAAAGTAAAAACACCGAGTGTATCTAAAATACTATTACTATCCTGATCAAAAATATACATTAAAAAAGGGCCATTTGACAATATTAACTTTTTAGTTAAAACAGTTAGAGGAAAACTAGAATTGTTGTAAAAAGCATCTGTTCCACCCCATATTAAATTATTATTTGAATCAAATATTTTTAAAAATATATCTGGACGCCCACCATTATTAATCTGTTCTCCTGGAAAATCTTCCCATTTATTATTTACAGTATTTATTTTAATTGAATCTAAAAGAATTTCAGGTGTATTCCAATTTGTAGAATTATTTGTAAAATCTACAGCACTAGAGTATGATAAGCCGTTTTTCATATTTAGTGTCTGTATTGGCCTTTGCGTTTCTCTGAGTCTATAACCTCCGTTATAACTATCTGTAGTTATAGTTTGCGCGCCACTATATAGGCTATTAGCATTTGCAGTAACATCTGCAAAGGGTGTAACTACTTGATTTTGATTTAAAAGTAGATTAGGCGATGGTTGAACATTTTTTTTTAAAATGACACCATCCTTTTTTATCTTACCTGAATTAAAACCACCATCATTTATACGTGAAATTTTGTTTACAAGCTCTCCCGTATTGGCATCTATGTAGTAATCATATATCTGGTAAGGATCTGAGGCCGACATTGTCAATTTAAAACAAAGCCTAAAATTTTCTTGCGCGTATTGGCCATTTTTTGGAGCAATAACTAAACTTGGTTTTGGATAAAAAGTTGCTTTTGAATCGTTTTTTTCTTTCTTCAAAAAAGCTTCTTCTTCTGGAATTTCCCACATATATTTTTTAGCTCCCATGTATTTTTTTGCAAAATCAATTGAAGTTTCAGAAGAAATAGTAGCGTTTGTCAACAAACTAAGATCAGAGTAAAAATTTCCGTTAGCAGAAACTAATTTACCTTCTTTTTCATGTAACAAATACTGCCCACCTTGTACCAAAACTCCTTTATAATATTGCTGGAAGCTATAATGAGTAAAACCGATATTATCTTTTTCTGTATTAAACAACTCAAATTTATCATTCGCAGTCAAATGAAAGATACTAGCAAATTCCTGGAAAAAATTATTTGCATTAACATTGCTCTTTGGAGTAAACTTAATATAAATATTATTACCCCGTTTATCAATTACAAAACGATCGTTTTTTTCAAGATTTGGAATTGTATCAGGGCTGTATCGGGGAGTTTTAGGCACACTATTATTGCGTAGTGTGTCAATTTTATTATTCTGATTTTTAGCGCGTATTAATGAACTTAGATCTTCCCTATCTGGATTTAATTGAACTTTTTGTTGATCTTTCTCTTTAACACCTAATGTATTTTCTTTAGTGATTGCAGCAATAGTAATAATACCTCCATTAATTGTCTTCTTATTTGAATCGAGCAATAGTTTTTCGGAAGTAGATTTTTTCAGTAACCGCTTTATTGGATTTACCGACTTAGAAGTATCATTTAATGAAGCTATTAGTTCTTTATTTGGATTTGCGATTTGAGCATGAACCCCAAAAGACAAGAAAACAAATGTAACAAGTGAAAATGAAAATTTATACATTTTTTATATAATTGAAAATAAAGATACGTTAAGTGAATATGATATAACATTAATTTTTTATAAATAAGGCTAGTCCCTACTTTTCAAAAGGAAACACCCTTCCAACTTTTCTCATCATTCTTTCCATTAACTCGTTAGCACTTGAAAAAGCTCCTTCATTCATCTCTTTTGCCATACGCCACATCATTACACCATCTTTTGCCCTATTAATTTGCATCACTAATTGTCCACTACCAGTGTTGGTTGCCACACCGAATAATAATGCAGTTGCAATTGCGGCACCTTGAGATCCAGTTTTTTGATAACTCCAACTCGATTTTATAATAGCATCCACGCCTAATATCTTACATAAAGAATCTGACAAAACTTCATCAACATTTTCAAATACACCTGATTTTTTTAGAAGTGCATTTGTACGATCTACTTCTTGAAACGAAACAGAATAATCTTTAGACTTTCTTAATAAATAAGTATACATTCCTTGTTGCATCTGAATGCTTTCAGCCTTTTCGTTATCTTTTATTTGTTCTAAAGAAACGTCTTTAGGAGTCCTTTTATATGAGATTGAAACCTTGAATGGTAAAATTGCAACTGTCTTAGCAGAATATACCATGCCTTTTAAATCCGGAGATTCAAAAATTTGCTTTGCACTTTGAGAATATCCAATATAACCAGCGAACATAAATAATAGTAACAAGAATAGATTTTTCATAAGGTTTATATTTGTGATGAATTGCTTTGCAACAGACATAAATGTCAATTTGTGTAATTAGTATTTACTTGATAGTGAAGCGCTGAATTTCATTAAAGACCAAACAATAGTTTTGTTCATACTAATATTCACTCCGCCGTTTATATTCTGGTTTACGAAATCTAAAGTTTGATTCCAAATATATTCAGGTGCATCATGACTAGGTATACATATATAGTGTTTAATTCCCTCCGCAATGTCAGTTCTTTTATAAATTAACAGAACTGCGCAAGGTGTTGTTTGCCCTTGTCTAATTAGAGCTTTAAATTCGCAAGATCTTGACTCTGAACCGGAGTTTAAACCCCAGTTTCCCAAATCTTTAATCGTGTAACCCTTTTTTACATCAAGTCCGCTTTCTACTTGAATTTTATATCCCTTTGTTAAATAATTGTACTCTTCTTGAGTGGTTTGAGAGTGTATTCTACTTAAAAAACTAAAAAAGATAACAAAAACTATTAAGATTACTTTTTTTAAAGACTGATAACTCATTTTTAAAATTTTTATATTATTTGGAAATTGATTAGATAGCCCATACATAATCTGCATAAACAGATACAAGATAATTCATATTTCAATATATAGGCATACATGCCTAAGAATGTTTTTCACATTAATGCCACTTTGCTTGTGATGAATAACCTTAGAGACAAAAAAGTGCTAGAACAATTTGGTCAAAAACTCAAAGATATGCGTATACAAAAGGGACTAACGCTTGAACAAATAGCTTTCGAAGCAGATATTGAGCTAAGCCAGGTTCATAGGGCCGAAAAAGGTAAAATTAATCCTACATTAACCACATTAATAGCGCTTGCAAAGGGTTTGAACATTTCGATTTCAGAGCTTTTAGCAGAATTTAATTCGGATATTAAAGAGATTTTATAAGTATCGTCAAAAAACACTTAAAAGGCCCAAAATCTCATTTCAAGGGGGTATTCATTTTACTCCCTAAATATTTGATATTGTTTCCTTTATTTCTACCAATTCAGCCTCTATTTGAACCGAACTCATCCCAGCAAAGGGCACAAACCCTGTCACGAAAGTGACAGGGTTTTTTGTTTTGAAGCTGTGTCAAAAGCTTGCTTTTGTAAACAGATGAGAAGCAAAAAACCCAACGAAATGCGTAGCATTTTGTTGAAAGGGTTTGGGTAAACCCACCCGTTAGGAAGACGGCGAAAGAATTGAGCCGGCAGTCCTGTGGGTTTGGGTAAACCTCTCGTAGAAGTTAAGGAAGACGGCGAAAGAATTGAGCCGGCAGTCCTGTGGGTTTGGGTAAACCTCTCGTA
>Ga0114977_10000125_pt1 | contig 49362 bp, 48 predicted proteins | sample S_130805_MF_Meta_FD_87026 | JGI IMG/M metagenome (GOLD analysis project Ga0114977, IMG submission 87026) | Freshwater microbial communities from Lake Simoncouche, Canada to study carbon cycling - S_130805_MF_MetaG | ecosystem: Environmental > Aquatic > Freshwater > Lake | place: Lake...
CCTCATGGGTCAGGTGGGTATACATAGAATTTCCTTTTTTGAAACTTAAGGTATTCTATGCTGCCTGACTCCTTTCCTCAATTCCTTTATCCATGTTGCACTTCACTGTTGAATCGGCGAAAGTTAAAAATGCCCTATTAGCTGGTCAGGCTGGCGAGCGAACCCTAAAAGCAATGGAACGCGCAACCAGTGTTTCCACCATACCAACTTTAAAAGCAACCGCTTTGCACGATACGCTTTATGATGCGGGTGACAACAAAAGACTGGCCAGGCAATATATAGGAAACAGTGGCAAAGAGCCTGATTATCTGGTTTCTGCCAAGGCTACCAACCATCTTGCTGATTTGTTTGAAAGTAGCCTGAAGCTACACCCCTCTGCGCGTGGCCTCGAAAGCACTGTAAAATCTATGAATGGCTTCAATAAACTAGCCGCCTCTATATTCCACCATGCGGCTGATAACCTGCATATGGCATCGGCTCCTGATGCAGCCGAGAAAATCAAGGAACTTGCCCATCATGTTGATGAAGCCCACCCTGATTCGGATGCACAAACAATTTGCAACGCAATAGAAAGTGGCATGAACACCCTAATGGCAGTTATGCGCGAAGATGGCGTAATAAACGAAGAAGAATCAAAGGATTACAGGGAATTAGTCAGAACCCGCATTAAGCAGATGAAGAAGATGGAACTGGTTTAAATTGGCTATAAGTTTGTTGGCGGGCTGTTTCTTCACACCAAAACCCTCTTGTCAGTTGTATTAATTTGATAAATATAGTAGTGTTTTCATATACTTAATTATTTAACTTAATTATACGATGAATATGCCAGAAAAACACAAAGAAGGCGATATAAAACCAAATACTAGCCTTGAGTTAAACAAGCAAGTCAATTTACCTGCAGAAGAAGGCATAAATTTTAGGGTTGTTAATAAACATACCCCCGACATACAGAAATTCTTAGAAAATAATATCCCATTAGTTCAGCAATATATGCGTTTTTACTTTAAAATGCTATCTACGGATCAGGATGCTAAGCAGCTAAATACTATAAAACTTCTCACAGGTTATAATGATTCAACTGATAGTTTTGATGATGATAAATTTAATGCCTTTGTAACGGGAAAAAATGTTGAGAATAAGGAGTTAGTACTTTCAGCTGATAAATCACCTACTTTAGGTCATCCCACCATTACATCTTTACCAGAACTGCTTAAAAGAGGGCATAGTTTTTTATTAGTAGAAAAAAATAATGAAATTGTTGGCACGATACAAGGAGTACTGCACAGCAAGCCTGGTTTACCTAAATATCTAACAAAATTCCATGTTTTAAATTTTTATGCGCCTGGCTATGAAGAAAGCACAGTCTCGAAATTTAATCAATGGCGCGAATCTGAGCAAATTATTTATGTGACATTTAATAACTCTATACTAAGAAAACCCGATATACTAGAAAACGTAGCTGCACTTAAAGCCTTGACTCAGATTCCATTGGGAAGCAATCGTACTATGCTCCATATTGCCGCCGAAATTCGTAATACTGATGCGTTTAAAAAATTGTTAGAATTTATACCAATCGAAACTAAGGATGTCTACGGGGCAACGCCCTTTAGTAGCGCAGCAATGAATTGTAAAGAAAAAGATGTAACATTCCTTAAAGAATTATTGGCGTTAGGAGCCAATTTTAATAACCACAGCGAAACATACTTTGGCAATACTCCAATTCATTCTAGCATAGCAGCTGAAAACACTTTATCTACGATTTTACTAATAAAACTTGCCAAAGAACATGGCTTTTCGTTAGATGAATTAGATAATCAGCAAAATACACCGCTTCACCTTGCTGCAATTGTTGGCTTGCCAGATGTAGTCAAATCCTTAATAGAAAATGGAGCTAAATTAAACGAAATTGATTATCGTGGATTTACACCGCTCCACTATGCAGCCCTGAGGGGCAATTTAGATGTTTTTAATAGTCTGCTTGATGCAGGAGCAAAAATTGATGTCAAAGATAAAGCAAATAATTTACCCTTAGATTTGGCTTTACCCAAACATATAGCAACATTTCTTGATATGATGCAGTCTATACATATTGAACCTTGGCGCGCTAACGATTCTATGGGGTCTTATGATGATAACGTACGTTATGCAGCTGGCAAAGAAACCGTTTGGGATGCTGCCATAAAAGGCAGGGCTGCTATAGTTAATAAACTGCAAAACTTAGATATAGCAAGTGAAACTATAACCAAGGTAGCTTCCGTTGAGAATAAATTGCCTGTAAATAAAGAGCCCGACAAAAATATACGGCAAGGAACTACGCGAAATATATAATACCAATCCATATGAATAATTACACACATATTGTAATCCCCACGAAGGTTTGGATCCACTGAGCCGCAGGCATGAGTAAACTTTTTATTTTCAAAGAAAATTTATTTCGTAAATTCTCAGGCCAGCCAATGGATTCCTCACCTATCGCGGGAATGATAAATCAAGAAGTTATTTATACTGATTGATATAAGTTTCCGATTTCTCAAATTCAGTTATAGGCATAATACCGAGTTTTTCTTGTCGCTGAAGTTACATTGATCTATCCGCGTTATAGTGAATATTTTATAATTCTCTTTTTTGCTTGGCGTTATAACTATTTGTACCACCTTCTGTAGAAACTCCGCAATGCCTCTTGAGTGATTCTCTATCCACAAAATCATAATTTATTACTTCCCTTAACACACCAACCACACAGTTGGCTCCATCGTTATCATTTTTTACATAATTCATCGAAGCCGCTGGCAAATGTGAATGGTGCTTTCGTTTTTCAATTTTTGCTGTTTTTAAATCAGGACTATGAAAATAGTCATGATGCGTATAGTTCCAATTCAATGGCTTAGCTATTGCTTTACATTGTTTAAGATTTGGATACACTTCATCCATTGCTTCTTTGGGATGATAAGAAGTAATAACGCATCCAACATTATGTTCAGGATGTTTATGAGCGGTTAAATAAGTTTGGTGAGGCTTTTCCTCTTTTACACTCCCTCTTAGAGCTGCACTTGCTCGAGGATTATAAAGCACAACTGAAGCAACGCATGCAGATTTTAAAACACCTAAGAAACTGGGCCCACGGTATTTGGATCCTTCATTACGTTTCACTTTCGCCTCTTGTATTAATATTTTAATTAATAGCAGCAATATAAGACAATCAATCAAACGTCAAGAATATCTAAATATAACGTTACAAATAGTGTATGGGATTTTAATTCCTGACATATACAGGGCAATTTATAAACTATAGTTATATTTGAGTTGTTTATCATAATAACATCGTCCTAATAAAAAAGGGCCACTCAAACAAGAGTAGCCCTTCAATTTCCGAAGCGTGTGTTAAAAACTAACCACCTTCCTGATTACGCTTACGAATAAGCTTGCGACGCCTGCGGTCGCCTTCAGATTCCTTACGCTTACGTTTATCGCAACCTTTCTCATAGTGACGACGTAATTTCATTTCTCTGAAAATACCTTCGCGTTGCATTTTTTTCTTTAACGCGCGGAGCGCCTGCTCCATATTATTAGAATGTACAGCTACACTAACCAAAACTCTTACCTCCTTCAAAAGGGAAAAAGATGTTTACAATTTACTAGAGTTGTTCTTTATGATGATTTATAAGGACAAGTCAAGCGAATATTTACTTTAACACAAACATTGGTCAAGTACAATATGAAAAAGAAACAGGACAAAATCCTAGCGGAAATGTTAAAACTTGTACCATTTGATGGTTGGAGCGATACTGCACTTCGCACCGCCACAGCCAACTTAGGCCTTGCTGAGCATTATGAGAAGGTAGCTTTCAAGGATGGGGTTAGAGATGCAATTGAGCTATTTCACCAGAGCATTAATGCAGAAACATTTGCTAAAATTAATAAGGATGAGCTGGCTGAAATGAAAGTGCGTGAGCGCATTTTTCATATAATAGACACACGTTTTAGCGTGATGGATGAATATAAGCCAGCAATCAGGAAAACACTGCAATTCCTTGCCATGCCGCAAAATATTTGCATTGGTACAAAAATGCTGTGGGATATGGCTGATGGCGTTTGGTATGCAGCTGGCGATAATTCGGCCGATTTCAACCACTACACCAAACGCGCAACCCTTATGGCAGTATATTCAAGTACATTGCTATTCTGGCTTGAGGATGAATCAGAAAATCACAGCTCAACCTCTGAATTCCTTAACCGCAGGCTAAAAAATGTTATGCAGATTGGCAAGCTTAAGAGCAAAATTATGGGTATGGGGAAGAAGGTTTAGAGCGGCTGAGTCATTCTTCGAGCCCAAAAATCCTTAAATCTTTGATTTCACTGGATTTTTGAGCTATCTGGAATCCAGGTTTATTAAAAACATCAAGTCATTTTGCTTTGCTAAATGTCATAATAATTTAAGGCAAACTGGATTCCGGATAGGTAAGTGCGCCTAAGAAAACCGTTGGTTTTCAATGCTCCCTAACTTCCGGAATGACAAATCACACACCCCATTTTTTATGCGCTTCTTTGATTGCCTTTTTCACATTAGCTGGCGCTGTGCCGCCAAAGCTGGTGCGGCTGGCAACTGAATTTTCGATACTGAGAACTCCATAAACATGTGCGTTTATGCCAGGCTCAATTTTACGCATTTCCTCAAGCGGAACCTCTGCCAAAGTGCAGCCGCGCTCCTCTGCCAGCTTCACGATTCGGCCAGTTATGTGGTGGCACTGGCGAAATGGTATGCCAAGATTTTGTACCAGCCAATCGGCCAAATCAGTGGCGGTGGAATATCCCCGCCCTGCCGCTTCCTTCATTTTTTCCTTATTGATTTTCATGTCCAGCACCATGCCACGCATAGCCGCCAGACATAGGGAAATATTATCCACAACATCGAAAACCGGCTCTTTATCTTCCTGCATATCCTTGCTATAGGTTAGCGGCAAGCCCTTCATAACTGTGAGCAAACCAAATAACGAGCCATAAATACGGCCAGATTTTGCCCGCACCAACTCCGCAGCATCTGGGTTACGTTTTTGTGGCATAATTGAGCTGCCAGATGTAAATGCGTCCGATAATTTTATAAAACCAAAATCGGCAGTTGCCCAGATTACAATTTCCTCGGCAAAACGCGAAAGATGCATGGCAACAATTGAGGCAGTGCTTAGGAATTCGATTGCGAAATCGCGGTCAGAAACCGAATCGATCGAATTGCTGGTTGGTGCATCAAAACCAAGCATGCGGGCAGTGAGTTTCCTATCTGTTGGAAATGATGTTCCGGCCAGGGCAGCAGAACCCAGCGGGCATTCATTCATGCGGCTTCTTGCATCCTTTGCGCGGCTTCTATCGCGCCCGAACATTTCAACATAAGCCAGTAAATGATGGCCTAAAGTTACCGGCTGCGCGGTTTGCAAGTGGGTGAAGCCCGGCATTATTGTGTCGTAATTTTCTGTCGCCCGTTTTAGCAAAGCAGCTTGCAATTCTTTGAGGGCAGTATCCAGATTATCGAACGCAGCGCGCACATAAAGCCTAAAATCCGTTGCCACCTGGTCATTACGTGAGCGGGCGGTGTGGAGTTTTCCGGCAGCATCGCCAATTAAATCTGCAAGGCGCGCCTCAATATTCATGTGGATATCTTCCAGCTCAGGCTTGAACTTTAATTTGCCCGAGATTATCTCACGCTTAACCTGTTTTAGGCCGGTGATGATTTTTTTGCCTTCTGCCTTGGTGAGTATTTTCTTTTTTGTGAGCATGTATGCATGGGCAACGGAACCGCTAATATCCTGCTCATAAAGCTTCTGGTCGAAACTTATGGATTGGTTGATTTGCTGCATTATTTCCGATGGGCCAGATTCAAAATGCCCACCCCACATTTTGTTTGCTGTAATCTTATCTAATTTTTGTTTTTTGCTATTAATTATCATCTATTTACCGCAAGGAAGGTGGTGTTTATTGCACTGTACTTTATATATAATATATAGGCACAGCGCAATTTTTATTTTTTTGTAAAATAGAGTTCAGGACTTGGTTATCTCGTCATCTTCTGAATAACGGGCGCCGTTTCAATTGGAGTTGTGATAAGCGCTAATTTATTATTGCTGTGAGCTGCTGCCAGTAAAGATTTAGTTACTGCAACTGAAGGTAATATTGAATTTAATACTGGGACACAATTTACATCAGCACCCAACTCAGCATTAGTAATCTCGGCACTAGATTTGCCTATATTTTCATTGCCTATATTCTTCCTGCTTTTATAGTCTAGCAAAGGTTCATTTAGATCGCTAATTTGTTCAGGCATGTTATAATTCTTATTAATAATTTAAAGCTTGGCGTTTATAAAGCAACAGCTAAAGCGAGTCAATAACAATACGTTTGATTGTGCAAACCATATCTTTAATTTTGTTAGTCAATATTGCAAAACTGATTCATTAGAATTGATTGGGCAATAAAATTCTTGATAAAGAGCTGTATTTAGCTACTAATAACCCTAATTTGAAACTTTATATCCTACAATCTGGAACCCACACATATATGTTTAGAATTATATTTACGGTTGCGTTTCTTTTCCTTTTTCAGGTTGCTAACGCCGCCCAAATCAAGAAATTTGAGCTTGATAAACCGGAGGAAATCGCAAATATAACTTTCAGCGATGCCGCCGGTGTTACGCATAACCTAACAGATTACAAGGGCAAGGTAGTTTTACTCAATTTCTGGGCAACATGGTGTGAGCCATGCATTCATGAAATGCCTGCACTTGAAAAACTTACCAGCTTTATGGCCGCTAAAGATGTTGAAGTGCTACCAATTTCTATAGATTCCAAAGGTGCGAGCGTTGTAAAAAAGTTTTATGACGAACAGAAAATCACCGGCCTACCAATTTTGATAGATGATAAAGGACAAGCGTTCCATCAATATAAATTGCAGGCATTGCCTACCACTTTTGTGATTGACAGGCACGGGCAGCTTATCGCAAAAATAATGGGTGAAATTGACTGGAACAGCCAGGATACAAAAGATTATTTATTGAGTATAGGGCGGTAGTTTTGCCGTTATTATTGAATATAATTGCTTTTACTCACCCTCCACATCTCCTACACAATGTAGAATTATTATTTTGGACTTGACGAATACCGCCTCTCCTACGTATTGTGGGAGCCCAAAGTAACAAACTAAGGCATCGCGCATGGAAATAAAACTCGACGTAAACGCCGTTATAGATCATTTTGGCGGAATCACACCACTTTACGAAAAATTTGCGAAAAACAATATTGATATAAGCCGTAAAGCCATTGAAAAATGGAAAGAGCGCGACTCAATCCCCACAACCGGCTGGCTATACATAGTTAATATTGCGGATGCTGAGGGCACATTTGAAATGCTCAAAAAAGCTGCAATTGTAAAAACCGGCAGCCTTTCAAAAGCAACCCTTAAAAATAAGAAATCGACGCATAAATATAGCGCATCTGAGCTTACCAAATTTTATATTGAAATGCTGCGTATACGCCGTTTTGAAGAAAAAGCCGGCCAGCTTTATGGTATGGGATTAATTGGCGGGTTCTGCCATTTATATATCGGGCAAGAAGCAATTGCCGTTGGAATGCAAGCGGTTATGAAGGAAGGCGATGGAATCATCACTACTTACCGCGACCACGGGCTTATGCTATCTTCCGGCTCTGACCCAAAGGTAATTTATGCAGAACTTATGGGGCGAGCCGATGGCTGCTCCAAAGGCAAAGGCGGCTCAATGCATATGTTTGATACTGCAAAGCATTTCTATGGTGGCCATGGGATTGTTGGCGCGCCGGTTCCGCTTGGCACAGGCATTGCCTTTGCAAATAAATACCGTGGTAATGATAATGTGTGCATGACATATTTCGGCGATGGCGCTGCAAACCAGGGGCAGGTTTATGAAGCCTTCAACATGGCTGCCTTGTGGAAACTTCCGGTGTTATACATCATTGAGAACAATGAATATGCGATGGGAACTTCTGTGAAACGTTCGTCCTTCACAACAGAACTTTACCACCGCGGTGAATCTATGGGAATTCCGGGCCGCAGAGTGGATGGCATGGATATTTTTGAGGTAATTGAGGCTGGGCGCGAGGCTCTGCAATATATCCGCGAAGGCAAAGGGCCGCTTATTTTAGAGATGAAAACATATCGTTATCGTGGTCATTCTATGTCTGATCCAGCGAAATATCGCTCAAAGGAAGAAGTGGAAAAAATGAAGGAAAACCGAGATCCGATTGAAAATTTACGTAAGCTTTTAGTTGAGGAAAATCATATAACTGAGGAAAAGTTAAAAGAGCTGGAGAAAGGCGTTCGCGAAGAGATGGAGTCTGCAGTTGAATTCGCCAAAGCAAGCCCTGAGCCAGATGCCCGAGAGCTTTGGACGGAGATAACTGTTTAGTGCCAAACAAAAATTTATCATTACAATTTCGTAATGCTACAAGGAGCGACTCTAAACTGGTGCTGAAGATGTTGCAGGAATCCGCTGCAGAACAAAAATTGCAGAATGAATTTCTTACAACCGAATTTGATTTATTGCGTGATTTATTTGGAGATAACCCTCGGGCAAATGTACTAATTATTGAAAAAGATAAAGAAATTGTTGGAATAACGATTTTCTTTTTTAATTTTGCATCCTTTATAGGCTGCTCTGGGATTTATATTGAAGATATATATGTGCGCCCCAAGTTCCAAAGTCAGGGTTTTGGCAGACAGATTTTATCTTATATGGCAGATTATGCATTAAAGAATAATTGTGGCTTACTTGAATGGCTTGTACTGGATGAAAATAAACGGGCACAGGATTTCTATAAGAAAATGGGAGCCTATGCTGAAGATGGCTGGACAGTTCACAGGGCAAAGAAGGCAACCTTAAAAAAATGGCAGATTTTTATAATTAAGTTAAAGAGATTTTTATGGCAGAAATAACAGTAAGAATAGCCCTCCGAGATGCAATGGCCGAGGAAATGCGCCGTGATAAAGATGTTTTTGTGATGGGCGAAGAAGTTGCCGAATATCAAGGTGCATATAAAATCACTGAAGGTTTGCTGGCGGAATTTGGCGAGAAACGTGTTATAGACACGCCAATCACCGAGCATGGATTTGCAGGTCTTGCCGTTGGCGCTGCATATACTGGCCTTAAGCCAGTTGTAGAGTTCATGACCTGGAATTTCGGTATGCAGGCCATCGACCACATAATTAATTCTGCTGCGAAAACTGCCTATATGTCTGGCGGGCAGGTGATTTGCCCGATTGTTTTCCGTGGGCCAAACGGCGCGGCATCACGCGTTGGCGCTCAACACTCTCAGTGTTATGCCAGCTGGTATGCCCATGTTCCGGGTCTGAAAGTTATTGCGCCATATACCGCAGCTGATTCCAAAGGATTGCTTAAAGCTGCCATACGCGACCCTAACCCGGTGATATTTTTAGAGAATGAAATACTATATGGCCATAAGCATGAGGTTTCGGATAATATTAATGATGATTATATAGTGCCAATCGGCAAGGCCCGGATTGCAAGGAAGGGTAAGGATGTAACAATCACCGCATTTTCATTGCAGGTGAAGCTGGCGCTAGAAGCTGCTGAAATTCTGGCTATCGAGGGCATTGATGTTGAGGTGATTGACCTGCGCACCCTGCGCCCGCTGGATACTGAAACCATCATTGAATCCGTAAAGAAAACCAGCAGGTTGGTAACGCTGGAAGAAGGCTGGCCTTTTGCCGGAATTTGCTCGGAAATTGCTGCTTTAGTTATGGAGGAAGCGTTTGATTTTCTGGATGCACCAGTGGTACGCGTTACAGGAAAAGATGTTCCCCTGCCCTACGCCGCAAACCTAGAGAAATTGGCTTTGCCGCAGGTTGAGGATGTTTTGGAGGCGGTGCGGGGGATAGTTAAATAGTCTGGCCCTTAGTAGGATTAGGAGAGCCTGGATTTACCTGAGTGCTAGTTTTTGCTGAGTCTTGAGCAACTGTGCCTGGGACTGGCAATCCTGGTTTAGATGAATTTTCGACTACAGTACTTGCCTGATCAACTGAGTTGCGGCGAATTAAAGGGTTTTCACCAGCAACATTTAATACACTTGCGGGATAAGTTTGTTGAATCGGCTGAGCTTGAGAACTTAGTTCTGCAGCACTTTCATTATTAACAGTATTACTATGTGCAATATTAATTGCCACGCTGCCTTCGATTGCTTGGGGCACGGATGCTTGGCCTACTAAAGTCATGTTTTGCTGGCCATTTGCATTTTCCTGTTGCAGTGCAGCGCCCTGCGCTTGATTAACAGCAGCGCGCGCATGTTGCAGCCGTTCAGAACAATTATTATAATCAATCAAAAATTTAACTGTACCAGCCAATGCCCAAGCACCAATCGGGTATCCAATCATTCCTTCCAGTGGAGCAGTAAGGCCCACTAGCAAACCACTACCTGTCGCTATAACAGCTGATGCTGCCGCACAGTTGCGTGCTACATTCACATCATTTTCTAACCTAGCTACCCTTTCTTCTAGAGTTTCCGGGACTGGCCGGCGAAGTTGCTGTGTATCTATTATATTTTCTACGGGAATATTTTGGATAAACCTGATAGTCTCAACTTGTTCTGGTGTGTATGGTGATGATTGGAGGGGAGCTGCAAGAGATGATCTGGCTGTATCTTCCGTACTACTCCTACTCCTACCGGACTCAATGTCATTTTTACTATTGTTTTCCTTCATGACGCAACTCCAGTGAAGCTGTAATCGGAATTCTTTACTAACAATTGTAATTTTATCACAAAATGTAACGTGGTCAACGGCGCTTAACTAAACCACTGATATATTACGCTATTTTCCTCCGCCCTACGCGGCTAACCTAGAGAAATTGGCTTTGCCGCAGGTTGAGGATGTTTTGGAGGCGGTGCGGGGAATATTATAGAGGCGTTATAACACCGCCGCTAACTTCCAAAAACTGAGCTTTACCTGTTAATTCTGAAAACAGGCTGGCATCCGTGCCTGTCATCCAAACTTGCGCGCCCATGGCGAGGAACTCATCGAACAGCGCAGCGCGGCGCTCAGAATCCAAATGTGCAACTACCTCATCTAGCAGAAGAACCGGTACATTATTTTTCCACTGTGCTTTCGCCCGCGCTTCCGCTAGAATAATCGCCAGCAGAAGTGCTTTTTGCTCTCCGGTTGAACAAAACTCTGCCGGCATATTTTTCTGCAAATGCGTTACAAGAAAATCACTCCGGTGAGTTCCAATATTCGTTCGCCCGCTCCGGGCATCGTTAGAACGTGAATCACATAATTTCTGTTTGATAAATGCTTCAATTTCAAGCGCCGGCGCGCTGCCAACAATCTCCTCTACAATACCCGCAACACCAATTTGGGCTTTTGGAAAAACGCTTGGCGCTTTATAAATCGCATCCTGAATTATGTTAATTGCATCCACCCGCGCAATTGCTATCGCCACAGATTTCTCAGCCATTTTTGACTCTAAAACCGCCAGCCAGCTTTTATCGCAATTTTCCTGCAGCAATTTTGCGCGCTCACGCATTGCATATTCATAAGAATAAACCAGCGAAGCATGTTCGGGATTAAAATTATAAACTAACCTATCAAGGAATTTTCTACGATCTGATGAAGCAGCCAGAAACAGCCCATCCATTTGCGGAGTTAGCCACATAACGCTAAATGCAGCTGCGAGTTCAGCCTGACCACGAATTATGTTGCCATCAATTTTTACAATACGTTTATTTGCGGCAGAAAGGCCATCGCGGCCGGTGCCGATTTTTATCTCATCATCACCATAGGCAACCCAGGCTGCAACAGCCCAAGGTTGTTGGTTTTGTGGCAGAATTTTATCTGCCTCATCCAGCTTAATGGAACGCAAGCCTCTCCCAGGGGAAAGGAAGGAAATGGCTTCCAAGATATTAGTTTTGCCAGATCCATTCGCACCAGTTAAAATAACTGGTGCTGGGGAAAGATCTAACGATAAGTTACTGTAATTCCGAAAATTTGAAAGAACAATTTTTGAGAGAGAAAATGTAGCACAGCGCGCTTCACTAACCATATAATTTAACATTCCAGATCACCCAACCAATATCGCCATGAATCCAGAGATGCCATCAACAAAATTATCAGATACGCATCGGCATTATTACGAAAACTGCAGTCGGATCATCGCAATCAGTTACAAGCGCAGGAGCATTTCCATCACGCATACGGAACTGAACCCTCTGACCTTTTATTACTGACATCATTTCCAATAAATAACGTGAATTAAATCCTGTATCAATTAAGCTATCAGCGTAGCTAACTTCCAATTCTTCTTTTGCGGCGCCATTATCATCACTTGTTACAGAAACAATCAACTTGCCTTCTTCAAGAATGAACTTCACTGCCCTAGTTTTTTCTGTAGAAATCGTTGAAACACGATCAACTGCGCGTGCAAGAGCCACGGCATCAACCTCTGCGTCCTTATCATTATCAGACGGAATAACTTTTTCATAATCAGGGAATGTGCCGTCAATTAGCTTAGAAATTAGAACTGCGCCACCGCACACAAATGAAATTTTTGTAGCAGAGAGGAACACTTCAACATCACTACCACCCTCTTCCACTAACTTCCTGATTTCACCAACAGTTTTGCGTGGAATTATAACGCCATCAATATTCTTAGCGCCGGCCGGAGCATCAATCTCCACTTTCGCAAGCCTGTGCCCATCAGTTGCAACTACACAAAGCTTGCCATCACCCCTGTTATTACTTTCCTTAGTATGCAGGAAAATCCCGTTCAAATAATAACGTGTTTCCTCTGTTGAGATAGCGAATTTTGTTTTATCAATCAGTGAAATTAATTCCAAAGGAAGTAATCTGAATGAATGGGTTACATTATCATTTTCCATTGATGGAAAATCATTCACTGGCAAAGATGCCAAAGAAAAATTACACGATCCAGAACTGATGTTCAACTTACCACCACTAGTTTCTTTACCAACCAATGCAACCTGCGCACCATCTGGTAATTTACGGATGATGTCATAAAGTGTGTGCGCCGGAACCGTTATAGCACCTTCTTCATTTACCTCTGCCGAAATTGTTTCGGTGATTTCTATATCTGTATCAGTTGCTGTAAGTTTTAAACTACCAGCTTCTGCCACGATTTTAATATTAGCAAGAATTTGCAGTGTGTTACGCCTCTCAACTACCGACTGTACGTGCCCCAGCGCCTTCAAAAGAATTGCGCGTTCCACCCTCACATCAAGAGCCTGAGATACATTACTCTCTACATCTATAACTAATTCTGCCCGCTCTATTACTGCTGATTGTGTCATTTGGTTTATTTTATTTTAGGTTAGCATAATTAACATTTCGGTCTACGAAAGTAACAGCAAAGATTTTCATTTGCAATCACAATCCTACGTTATTTTCTCAATGTACATACGAGCTGCATTTTTACGCAAATGCCGCCTTACGTACAAATTCTTCAACCGCGTTTTCACCAAAACTTTCCATAAATGGCTTTAATATTTTGGCAAGTGGTGCATATTTTTCATCACCTTTTTTGCGTCCATCATAGATTATACGGTCTTCATAACCGGTGATCCATAAAGCCTCTGGGTTACGTTTCGCAACAATCATGTCGCTTTGCAATTCACCATAAGGGCTTCTGTGGAATTTAAACACAACCAAACCTTGGCCAAACAATTCATCAACAAGGCTTTTTACAGGTTCAGGAAGATCAATACCCATCCTCTGAAGATTTGGCGCATCAATCACTGAAATCATCTCTAACTTTCCGGCTTCAGTTGACATGCAAAAACGCGATTTTTCAATTCCAGAAAGGCCGATTTGTGACTGGCGGTGAATATCCCAGGTTCTCTCAACAGGCACTGCAAATGCCTTATGCCCCTCAATTTCACGGCACTGGAAATAATAGTGGTTATTCACACCAAGACGCTTCAATTCTTTCTGCATGAGGTGCAGAACTTCCGGGTCATCATTAACCTGATCGATGATCGGCGTTTGATTTTCTAGAGTTACATAATGGCGACCACGAAGGTTTATAATAGCCTTTTCAACTAACTCTATGCGCTTATAACCACCATCAGAACCAACTATATATTCACCATTTTCCTTTGAGCGCTCCAGAATTTCATCTGGGTGAGTAAAATGCACCATAAACGCAATACCAACACGTGGATGCAACTCATGGAATAAATCTAACATTTCAAGGAAGTTAGAATCGAATCTCTCAGGGAAGAATGCTAATTCTTTAGTACCAATCCTAATCATACGCACGCCAGCATTTGCAAGGCCATTCATATAATCAAATAAATTCTTGTTCGAGAGTACCATTGGGTCGCCACCTGAAAGCAAAGCCTCACGGATCGGGATGATTTTATCCTTCATCGCCATGCCTGGCTTATTATGCTCTAAAGCCTTAATATTGTGGTTCTTTATGTAATCACTAATTTCAATAATCGAACCAATATCTTTTTCAGTTTTGCCGGTTAAGAAATCTGAACGATAGCAATATCTGCACCATGAACTGCAAGCCCTAACCACATAAAGCAATACTAATTCATATTTATGTAGCAACCCTGGCACCGGACTATATTTCAACTGGTTAGATGGGTCACGCTCACCTGATAAATCTTCTGTCTCTTCCGGGCGCGCTTTAATTAGGTTTGTGATGGCTTTACTGCGCGATGCCAAGTCCATGTAATAAGCTGTAGCACGGGGCGGCAACCTGTCTGCAACTCCTGCTTTTTTGAGAGCCTCTAGCTCACTATCGGAATAAAATTTTATTCCGCCTTCATTTACATAAGTTTCATATTGATAGAGATTGTGAGTTATATAACGCTTAAAGTGGCTTTCTTTGATAGAGCCATAAATATTTGCAAGGCTGGCACGTACATTCTTCTTATGTTTTGGCCTAGTTCCGGCTATTTTTTTCTTTTTCTCTACAGACACAAAAAACCTCTCATTCAAATAAACGCCAATTCAATGATAGAGCTATACCAAGATCGACAAACTATGCAAGAATATCTTGTTGTGCAGCGCACAACTTAGGGATTTCTATTTTTAGTTGAGACCAGCGTTATAGTATATTGCCGCAATATAAAGTTATAAAATTAATTAAATCAATTAGTTAATTTTTCTTCAAAATATAGGCGAAGAAAAATGTTGGAAATGGCGTCGTATCAGTATATATTGCTTATGAAATATAACTCTGTAGTCTTAAGTAAGGATATATGAAAAAAACAACACGCTGGATAGATACTCACGTTCACCTTTTTCCAGATAATGAAAATGGATTATCTCCAAAGAACGCCAGTGGTATTAACACTGCGGATATATATTTTTCTTCATTGCATAAAAATGTACCTGAAGCAGTTGTAGTTGTCGATTTCAGCATGTCTGAAACATCAGACCATGTAATAACCAGCCTTGACGCACTAAAGAAAAAGCAAATCAAAGCTTTCGGTATAATTAAAGGCAACCTAACGGATGAGCGAACAATCGGCTGGCTAAAACGCGAGGATATAAAGGGTATAAGGATTTATGCAAAGGATTCTGTGCCAGATACTTCAGGAGACGCATGGCGCGAAGTATTCAAAATACTTGAGAATAATAATAAACACCTTCTAATTTTTGGTGCCAGCAAATATGTTTCGCAAGTAATTGAACAAATTCCTACAGGCATAACTATACTGGTTGACCACCTTGGAATGCCTAATGTTTTTTGTGAAGGCAAAGATATAGAATTCAGCCAACTTCTTGAAATTTCAAGAAAAAGGGGAAATGTATACTTCAAAGGCCCAGGATACCGTACTAGTCTTGATATTTCAAAGGTGAAACCTATAATCGGCAAAATTGTTGCCACGCTTGGTGCTGATAAATTATTACTTGGCGCAAGCGATGGACCTTTTGCAGGCGCTGTGCTTGACCCATCGCCTCAATATGCAGGTAAAAAATTCGATGAAGTTATGGACTATGACAAAGTTATAAAGTTCATTAATCAGCTTGCAAACTCTGTTGCCAATGGTGTGTATACTGATAAATTGCTGTACGGAAATGCCCAAAAATTATATGGGTTTTAAGGGGACTTAGTTTTTTCGCTTTTCCTTTCTGTTCGGAAATTCAGGCGAAATCTATCAAGATGCATGAGCCAAAGATTGAAAGCTCAGAAATGAAAATGGGAAAGATCAGGTAATGCGCTATCTTAAAATTATACTATCATCAATACTGGCGATGGTGATAGCGGCTGTTGTGATATGGGCTGGTTTTTTTGTTATCATATTTTCTGTCATCTCCACACCGCTTATCGCCTGGTGGCTTAAGAGCCGAGCAAAGAAGACCAAAACTTCGGGTAACAAATCTGAAAATCACCCGAAAACTAAAGATTCTTATAAGCTTATAGAAGCAGAATATGAGATTATTGAGAAGAAAGTTGACTAGCGAAAATAGCTTACTGTTTAATAATCTGGGCTTCCGGCATAATATATTATAATTCCCGTATGCGGATTTGATAGATTATTTTTTTATACTCACATTCACTTTTTATAATATCTTTTACCTAGTTCCTCTGGTTGCTGAGGGTCTATTTTGACTCCCATACGGCTTGCACGAAGATCATTTTTTGAGAAGGTAAAAATTTTTGACTCTCTGCATTTTGTCTTACCAGTTACTTTGCTAACTGCAGGTGCTTCATTTATTATCTTGGTCAACTCTTCATCTTTACTTTCTTCAAAGCTAGGATTCTCAGGAGTAGAATAAAGTTTGGGTGTATAAAATGCATTTGGACTATTTGAACTTCCTGCATCATTTGTAACAACTTCAGAATTAATATTTGCTCGCTGCAAATCTTGCGTTATGCCACCACTTACAGTTTTAGACGAAGGTTCTTTTTGGTTCTGATTGCGTATATTATTTATTTTATTAACACGTGATTCTTTATCACCTTGTTTATTGCTTGGTTCTAAATTCGGACCGCTTCCAGAAACTACATTTCTTTGGTACAGATATTTTTTTTGGATCGCATAATTTAAACTTATTAAATGAATTTTGTTAAAGCTTTAATAATACAGACTAAATAAAGATTTATTGAAAAGAAGGAGGATTAGAGAAAACTACGAAATAAAATATCTGACTTATTAAAGCTGTCTTGAATTTCTTTTAAGCTGCTCTAACACGTTTTGCATTCTTTCACCCCATCCTGATAATTTATCATTATCATATGCTGCATTACCTGTGCATTTCTGAGGGGTGCATTTGCGTGATTCGTGCAAGAAAATGTTTGTTTCATTCTCTTGCTGATTAAGAGGTTCTTTATTAATAATATTTTCTATACAATCAGATTCAGAAGCTAGACTTACTGTTTTTCTACTGCTCTTAATTATTATGGATTTCCGGCTTCTTTTTACAATTTGGCTTGAGGATAAATTTTCTGTACCATGCACTAATTGAGCAACATTTCCGCCGCTTGATAATTTAAGAGAATATACATCAGAATTTTTTAAGTCTTGATTTGTCAACCTACTAGTCTTTAGTGAAAATTTCTCTATTTCCTTTCCAGACACATTAGCCGTACTAGAGACTCCACCCATAAAAACACAACACAAATAATTATAATAAATTAACAATTGTGTTGCGTTAATATCACGACCTGCATTCAAGGTCAAATAGTTTCTTATGTTCGTCCATAGCGAAGCGGTCGGTCATTCCGGCGATGAAATCCACCACAACTTCAGCGCGCTTTTTATCACTGCCAGCTTCTTTTGCCTTTTTGCGCCATTCTGTTGGTAAACACTCAGGCTCATTATAAAGTATGTTGAACAAATCAGAAACCACACGCCTTGCTTTACTGGTCATTCGACAAACTTTATAATGGCGGTACATATTCTCGTTAAGGAACTGTTTTATAGTCTTAATATTCTCAGCCATACCATGTGAGAATGCAACTAGCGGCACATCGAGGTTGCGCACATCATCAGCAGTTTGAATATTGAAATCCTTGATATTTTTATAAGTCTGGCGCGTAATATCAACAATCATACGGTTGATCATACGGCGGCTTGCCTCATGCACAAGGCGCTGACGCTCAAGGTGCGGATATTCATTTTCCAGCTCGCGGAAAATATTTCCAACCATAGGCAGTGCTTTTACATCTTCCATGCTAAATAATTTCGCACGCAGCCCATCGTCTATATCATGGTTATTATAAGCTATATCATCAGCATTAGCAGCAATTTGCGCTTCAGCAGATGGGAATTTATCAAGCTCCAGGTTGTGCAATTTGTTATATTCTGCAATAACTTCCGGAACTGTGCCATCATACAAATCTTTATTCCTGCGCTCCCCAACTATTGGCCCATTATGCTTTACTAAGCCCTCAAGCAGTTCCCAGCTAAGGTTAAGGCCGTTGAAAGCAGTGTATTTTTGCTCCAATAGAGTTACAATCTTAATTGCCTGTGCGTTATGGTCAAACCCGCACAAATCCTTTGCTGCATCATGCAAGGCATCTTCCCCGGCATGGCCAAATGGAGTGTGACCAAGGTCGTGGGCAAGTGCCATTGCCTCAGCTAAATCTTCATTTAGGCATAAGTTACGGCTGATTGAGCGGGCAATTTGTGCAACCTCTAAGCTGTGTGTAAGGCGCGTGCGGTAATGGTCGCCCTCATGGTTTACGAAAACTTGCGTTTTATACTCAAGCCTGCGGAATGCTGTGGAGTGGATTATCCTGTCACAATCGCGCCTGAATTCGGAACGGGTCATGCTGCCTTCTTCTTTTGTAAGGCGGCCACGGCTTTGTGAGGGATCACTTGAGTAGGATGCACGTTTATGGTGTTCACGATTGATTTCGTATTCAAGCGGAACCTTAACCATTTTTTGTAATTCATTTACCGATAATTCTTTTACCATTTGCATAACCTGTGTTATAATTCGCCAAATTCACTATTACAATTTTAAAAACAATAAAGCAAGTTTATGACTGAAGATTTTTCGATTACACAAAGCGCAGCCAAGCGCATATCTTATCTGGTGTTACAGGAAGAGGACAAGAACGTGCGTATGCGCGTTGCAGTGCTAGGCGGAGGCTGCTCAGGTTTCCAGTATAAATTTGATTTTGATGCCGCATTAAATGAGGATGATAAAATTTTCACAACTGATGGGGTGGAAGTTGTGGTTGATGAAACCTCAATAGGCCTTGTTAAAGGCAGTGTGCTCGATTATGTGGAAACATTAGGCAGCGCAGCGTTTGTTATTAAAAACCCTAACGCCACTGCAAATTGTGGCTGTGGAAATAGTTTTGCGGTTTAGTGCCTTGCAAAGCCCTTGCCCAAAATATTTCAATAAAAACTATAAATAATTAGAAAATAGTTATATTAGGATATCGTAAAAATTTTAATTCAACGATATCATGACAAAATTCTCATTCACAGTTAATAAAAAAGATGGGCAAGCCCGAACAGGAAGTATAGAAACCGCGCACGGTGAAATCCGCACCCCAGCATTCATGCCGGTTGGCACGGCAGCCACAGTTAAGGCCATGTTGCCAGAATCTGTTAAATCTACAGGCGCAGATATAATCCTTGGCAACACTTATCACCTAATGCTGCGCCCAACGGCAGAGCGCATAGCAAACCTTGGCGGCTTACACAAATTCATGAACTGGAATGGCCCAATCCTTACAGATTCTGGTGGGTTCCAAGTGATGAGCCTCTCTAGCTTGCGGAAAATTAATGAAGAAGGGGTGCAGTTTCAATCGCATATTGATGGCTCAAAACATATGCTGTCGCCTGAGCGCTCAATGGAAATCCAGCATTTACTGGGCAGCGACATAACCATGATTTTCGATGAATGCACGCCATTTCCTGCTACGCATCCAGTTGCCGAAAAGTCGATGGAATTATCGCTACGCTGGGCTGAGCGTTCCAAGGATGCTTTCGTAAAGCGCGGTGGTTATGGGCTGTTTGGCATAGTCCAAGGCAGCGTTTATGAGGATTTGCGGCATAAATCAGCGGCAGAGTTAATAAAAATCGGCTTTGATGGCTATGCTATCGGCGGCCTTGCCGTTGGTGAAGGGCAGGAAGAAATGTTCCGCGTGCTTGATTTTACAACTCCAGCCCTGCCTGAAGATAGGCCGCGCTATTTAATGGGCGTTGGCAAACCATCTGATATTGTGGGGGCAGTTGCGCGTGGTGTTGATATGTTCGATTGCGTACTTCCAACCCGCTCTGGCAGAAATGGGCAGGCATTTACAAGGTCTGGCGCAATTAATATCACCAATGCTAAATATACTGATGATGCCACAGCACTTGATGATAAATGCGCCTGCCCTGCATGTGTGAATTACAGCAAAGCTTATTTGCAACATCTTGTAAAATCAAGAGAAATCCTGGGTAGCATGTTGCTTACATGGCACAATTTGCAATATTATCAGGATTTAATGGCAGATATAAGAGCGGCGATTTCAGAAGGAAATTTTTCTGATTTCAAGCGGAATTTTGAGGAACAATCCCAGAAAAAGGTTTGATCCCCTTCTCCCTTGAGGGAAAAGGGGCATGTTTGCGGTCAACCAAGCTCTGCGGCCATTTTGCTTTTATCCAACTCATTCTCCCACTTGCTGATTATAATAGTGGCAACGCCGTTGCCTATTATATTTGTCAAAGCCCTTGCCTCACTCATAAAACGGTCAACACCTAAAATTAATGACAAGCCAACAACAGGGACAGATGGCACAACTGCAAGTGTTGCTGCTAATGTTATAAAACCTGAACCTGTAACGCCTGAAGCACCCTTAGAAGTGAGCATAGCCACAACCAAAATCCCCATTTGTTGCTGCAATGTTAAATCAATGCCAAGAGCTTGCGATACAAATAAAACAGCCAGTGTCAGATATATATTTGTACCATCAAGGTTAAAAGAATATCCTGCAGGTATCACCACGCCAACTACAGTTTTTGAACAACCAAGCTGCTCCAGCTTTTCCATAAGCGGCACAAGAGCTGCTTCACTGGATGATGTGCCAAGCACAGTTAGCAATTCAGTTTTGATATATCCAAGGAATTTCAATATATTAAATCCAGCCGCCTTAGCTATTGCTCCAAGCACAACTATCACAAATGCGATGCAGGTTGCATAAAATATCAATATAAAACCAATCAACGGCTTAAGAGATTCTATACCGAATTTACCCACTGTAAAGGCCATCGCCGCGCCCGCGCCAAGGGGTGCTAGTTTCATCACCATATTTATCATTGTGAAAAACACATGCGATATGGATTTAATAAAATTAACCACCGCCTCGCCCTTTTTTTCCAAATGAGTCAGCGCAACTCCAAAAAGTATAGCAACCAGAAGAATTTGCAATAAATCCCCTGAACTAGTAAATGCATCGGTGAAAGTTTTTGGAATGATATGCAAAATATATTCGCCAATTTTCATATCAGCAGCTTTGTTAGTAAACTCAGAAACATTGGCGGCATCTAGTTTTGCATGATCAACATTAAAGCCAGCACCGGGCTTCAGCACATTGCCAGCAATTAAACCTAAAACAAGTGCAAATGTTGATACAACCTCAAAATAAAGCAGCGCCTTACCGCCCACCCTGCCAAGTTTTTTCATGTTACCACTTCCGGCGATCCCTAAAACCACAGTACAAAAAATTACAGGGCCAATCAGCATTTTTATAAGGGCAACAAACGCATCGGAAACTGGTTTCAGTGCAACACCTGAAGATGGACTAACATAACCCAACATTGCGCCAGCGAGAATCGCAACCAGAACCCAGATATAAAGTGATTTTGCCAGACGCTTCATAGATTTCTCAAATTATTATAATTATTATTGGCAAAGTATTACTAACTGTCTATATGTCTAATCTCAAACTAAAAATTGCATTATATGAATAATAATACTTATGTATTGACCCTCGCTTGTGATGACACGGTTGGCATTGTTGCCGCAGTATCCGGATTTTTGCTTGAAAATAAATGCTTTATAATAGAATCAACACAATTTGGTGATCCATCCACTCTTAAATTTTTCATGCGAGTGGTGTTCTCTACAGAACAAGGCCGTCCTTCAGAAAATGTATTGAAGGATAATTTCCAGCTCATCGCAGAAAAATTCAGGATGGAATGGACTATGCAGAATTCTGCCCATAAAATGCGACTGCTGCTGATGGTATCAAAACAGGGTCATTGCCTGAATGACTTGCTACACCGTTATGCCAGCGGTTCACTTAATGTTGAAATTCCAGCTGTTATATCTAACCATGCGGATTTAGAACAAATGGCAAAATGGTATGATATACCGTTTTACCACCTTCCTGTAACCCTTGACACAAAACAAGCGCAAGAACAAAAAATACTGGAAATCATAGAAACATTAGAAATAGACCTCACAGTTCTTGCACGCTATATGCAGGTTATTTCGCCAGAATTAACGCGTCAACTGCGTGGCCGCGCAATTAATATACACCACTCATTCCTGCCTGGTTTCAAGGGTGCGAAGCCTTATCATCAGGCTTATGACAGGGGCGTAAAAATCATCGGCGCAACTGCACATTACATCACTGAAGAACTCGATGAAGGCCCAATTATCGAGCAGGAAGTAACACGCGTTACTCATGCAAACTCACCTGAAGAACTGCTTGCTCTTGGCCGTGACATTGAATCTATTGTGCTGGCAAGGGCAATACAATATCACATTCAAAGACGGGTTCTCCTTAACGGAAACAAAACGATTGTGTTTAAATAGCTTTCTTAAGTATTTATTAACTAATAAACTTCTTGCTCATGTTAACAAAAAATTAACTTTGTAATAATATACTCGTCTATAGTTGATAATTTCTAAAGATAGGGATTTAGAGTATGGCTGAAGAATCTGAAAACTTGAATCAAGAGAAAGCTGGATTTTCTTTTGAAAAGATCTCTACTCAACTACAAGTTATAGCATTATCATTATCATTAGTTGGTGTTGGGTTTGGTGTCAGGAGCTACTTTCATGCAACATATTTGGTCAGTGAAAATTCTATAGGCGCATTTCTAAACGACTTATGGATCCAAATTTCAATCGTAACAGTTCTTAATATTGTTGTAGCATTCACAATACATAAAATTCTTACAATCAAGCTTGAAACCTTGGGCCTTGTGATGCACAAAATTACAGAAGGGAATTACGATATTGAAGTTCCCTATGCTGATTGCAAATCTGAAATAGGCATCATGGCACGAAAGGTTGAGATATTTAAGAAAAATGGAATAATGATGCGTACTATGGAACGCGAGCGCATGGAATCAGAACAAAAGCGTGAAGGTGAACGTAAAGCCCTTCTGAATGAAATTGCTGACGACTTTAGCAGTAAAACAAAGAATATCGTAGCAATGGTAACGAATTCTGCAAGGGAAATGGAAAATATCTCCAGAGTAGTTGTAGATGATTCAATAACTAGTGTGAACAGTATCCAGCATCTTACAACAGATGCCAATAATGCTTCTGCTAATGTTAATACAGTTGCTAGCGCTTCAGAGGAGTTATCATCTTCAATTCGTGATATAAGCCAGCAGGTTACTCGCTCATCAACAATCACAAGGGAAGCTGTGAAAAAGGCTGAAAATGTTAGTATGATTGTTACCAGCCTTTCAGGTAGTGCTGAGAAAATCGGATCAGTGATTGGAATTATTAATGATATAGCAGAACAAATTAACCTTCTTGCACTTAACGCAACTATTGAAGCTGCAAGAGCTGGTGAGGCTGGTAAAGGCTTTGCTGTGGTTGCATCCGAAGTGAAAAACCTTGCAAACCAGACTGCAAAAGCTACAGATGACATTAACACAATCATTACAACAATGCAGAACGAAACCAAAACTTCCGTTACTTCTATAATAGATGTAAGCAATACTATCAGCGAAATAAATACTGTTTCCACAACAATAGCTGCATCCGTGGAAGAGCAAAATCTTTCTACTCAGGAAATTGCCCGCAATATCCAAAGCGCCGCCACTCATACCAACACAGTCAGCGGTAGTATTAATGCAATTTCTGAAGTATCGAAGAAAACTTCAGCTTCTGCATCAGATATGATGAAATCTTGCATGACAATGCTTGAGCACTCAAAAATTCTTGATATAGAAACCGATAAATTTATTTCGGTTCTGAGGAATTCATGATTCCAGGATCAAGGAAGGTATGAGGGTTTTCAGCCCAGTTCTTACGCACCTTAACAAACAGGAATAGATTAACTTTCCCGCCTATTATGTTTGTGAGTTCACGCCTGGACATCTGCCCAATTCTTTTTATAAGCTCCCCGCCCTTGCCCAGAATTATAGCTTTTTGCCCATCTTTCATGACATAAATCGTCTGGTGGATTGTAGTTGAGCCCCTGCCTTCTTTCCAGCTATCCGTTACCACCGCAACTGAATATGGCAATTCCTGATCAAGGTTCATGAATAATTTTTCACGGGTAATTTCTGCTGCTAAAAAGCGCATTGGCGCATCAGTTAGCTGGTCAGGAGGAAACATCCAAGGTGATTCTGCAGCATTTTCTGCGAGGTATTTTTTTAAATCCTCAACCCCATCACCCTGCCTTGCTGAAATCATGAATATTTTTGAGAATACTCCAATTTCATCCATTTCTTTTGCTAATGGTAAAAGCTTTTCCAGCTTTACACTATCTACTTTATTAAGCACCAAAACTGCTTTTAAATCACGAGTTTTCAAAGTTCCGATAATATCTTGCGTTTCGCTGCAAATTCCTTTGCTGCTATCTACCACCAAAACTAAACACTCCGCTTCACCCACGCCCTTCCATGCCTCGGCAACAATTGCCTTTTCCAGTGTTTTTTTCGGCCGGAAAATGCCGGGTGTATCAATTAACACAAGCTGGGTATCTCCAACCATGCAAATACCTTTCATGCTCACACGTGTTGTTTGAACTTTGGGGGATACGATTGAGAATTTTACGCCGCTAATAGCGTTTGCCAGAGTTGATTTTCCAGCATTTGGCGCGCCCATAAGGGCGATGTAGGTACATTTTTGTTTAGCAGAATCGTTCATTATAGTTTTTAGATCTCTCTTTTTGTTGTTTTTTCTAGAAAATTGTCCGGCGAACATGCCCTTCTTCTTTTTCCCGTTGCTACAGTCACAGTTTTGGAGGGTTTATCTAGCTTATCTACATCATATGCTCTTATGAGCCCTTTTCGGTTAATTGCCACGTGGCCTGTTCTTGTTGAAAACGCCTTTATACTTGCTGGTGCGAGATCCTTGTTGCTTACTAAAGCGGCTTTTAGGTTTTCTATATATTCTGCACGATCTCTTCTACTCGAATCTTTTCCTTCTTGATCACCGTCTATATTATCAGTACAATTAGGATTAGTAATAATTGTTACTTTAGAACCCTTACCAACCCATTCCAGACCCTCAGATAAAAAACGTTTATCTGTATCATTTTTCATAAACGAAGCGGTATGCGCAAGGCTCATTCTTGGAGATTTTTGTAAATGTATCCCAATACAACAAGCAATCCCGGTAGTGTACAAACCTTTTATATGCTTATCTGTGTTAGAAGAAGTATCCAGCCTTTCAAATCCACCTTCTTCTGCCTCTATGGCATTATCTATAAAATCTTAAGTGACTTTAAACTTTGGCTTTACTTTTGGCACAAAAATATAACTCTCTTGAATGTACGAAAAACACAACATACATCCTTTTAATTACATATCAATCTTTATTGTCACAAAGCTTTTATTACTTCACACCCCATATAAGGCCTTAGAACTTCAGGAACGGTTATAGAACCATCTTTGTTCTGATAATTTTCTATAATGGCAATCAATGCCCGGCCAATAGCAATTCCAGTACCATTTAGAGTATGCACAAAGCGGTTATCTTTTTCACCGGCTTTATAACGAGCATCCATACGGCGCGCCTGAAAATCTATACAATTAGAACAGCTCGAGATTTCGCGGTAACGAACCTGTCCCGGCAACCAAACTTCAATATCGTAGGTTTTTGTGGCGGTAAAGCCAGTATCCCGTGAACAAAGCAGCATAACACGATAAGGCAACTTAAGCCTTTTGAGAATTTCTTCAGCGCAATTGGTCATGCGCTCAAGCTCATCAAATGAACTTTTCTCATCAGTAACGCTAACCAGCTCAACCTTCCAAAACTGGTGTTGGCGTAGCATACCCTTAGTATCACGCCCCGCAGAGCCTGCCTCTGAGCGGAAACATGGCGTGCAGGCAGTTATACGCATCGGTAATTTTTCTTTCTCAAGAATGGATTCTCGCACAAGGTTGGTAAGTGATATTTCAGAAGTTGAAATAAGCCTGTAACCATCTGTTGTAGCAAAAGAATCTTCGGCAAATTTTGGCAACTGTCCTGTGCCTAACATTGCTTTATCCTTCACCAGAATCGGCACTGAGCATTCCATATAACCAAATTCTTTGGTATGCACATCGAGCATAAAATTTGCTAAAGCGCGTTCCATTTTTGCAAGACCACCCTTCAAGGTTACAAACCTGCTACCGGAAATTTTTGCGGTCTGCTCGAAATCCATAAGGCCAAGGGCTTCTCCAATTTCAAAATGCTCTTTGGGAGTAAAATCAAATTCTGGTTTTTCTCCAAAACGGCGGATTTCCAAATTATCATCCTCGCCATCGCCCTCTGGAGCATCATCAGCCAAAATATTTGGCAGAGTATAAAGCAGCTCATCCACAAGCTCGGTTGGTATGTCGTTTTGCTCTTCTACAACTTGATTCTTAAGCTCGGCAATCTTGGCTTTAACAACCTTCGACTCATTAATCTCTGAACTCGCGTCTGCACCTTTAGCTTTTAGCTCACCTATCTTCTTTGCCAGCTCATTGGCTTTCTGCTGCAATTCCTGCATAGAGGTTTTTTCACCGCGTACCTGCTTATCGCGCAGTAATATTTCTTCTGAAATTGCTCCAAGGCCACGCTTAATCATAGCCTTATCAAAAGCGTGTGGGTCTTTACGTATAGATTTTATATCATGCATTTGGGTTGCCTTTTTCTACAAACTTACAGGAAATGATCGAGCATTCGTATAACAGATATAGCGGGAGTGCAAGGGCTAACTGGCTCATCACATCTGGCGGAGTAAAAATTGCAGCCACTATCAATATTATAACCACCGCATATTTGCGTTTTTTCTTTAAACTTTGTGAAGTTATCATCCCAACCTTCGCAAGTAGTGTTAGGATAACTGGCAATTGGAACGCCGTACCAAATGCAAATATCATGCTTATAACTAATGACAAATACTCACTAACCCGCGCCTCAAGCTGAATTGGCATTGCTCCACTCCCCGCTGTAATTTCAAAGCTTGCAAAAAATTTCCAGGCTAGTGGGAAAACCATGTAGTATGCAACTGAAGCCCCTATGGCGAATAATATCGGCGTAGCAATCAGGTAAGGAAGAAGAACCTTACGCTCCTTTTTATAAAGTCCTGGCGCTAGGAATATATATATTTGTGAGGCAAAAACAGGAAAAGAAAAAAATAATGCGGAATAAAATGAGACCTGAACATAGGTCATAAATGCTTCGCTAAGGCCTGTATATATTAACCTTCTGCCCTGCTCACCCTCATAAATTTTAGCGAGAGGCTCTACCAAGAACCCATAAATATCTTGCGAAAAATAATAGCAGATACTAAATATCACAAAAAACGCTATCACCGAATATAGCAGGCGCACCCGCAGCTCCGCCAAATGCTCGGAAAGTGTAGATATTTTATTTTCTAGTTCATCATTTTCAGGCATATCCCAAACCTATCACGCCGCCATCAGCGCGTCATATTCAATGTGTATGTTATTAGAAATTAAGCATTTTTCCAATGACAAACCCAGATGAAGAATTTGATCCTCCACCCGCCCCTGAAAGACTTTCACAGCCAGATAGGAACATTAAGAAAGTCAAAACCAATATTTGCATTATATTATATTTCATAGTTTTATTCCGCTATGTATTATTTAGTACAACAGCCTTTATAATTATGAAATCACTTAGTTGCAATCTGGATTTAAGGAGAATTCTTTTGTATTGCACCACCTTCAATCTGCCTTTTTAGAACTTCTAAAGAAGCAAGTTGTCTTTGCTCGTCTTTTGCTTTTTTCCTTTGATTTTGCTCCTTGCCCTGGTTCTTGAGGTTTTCTCTTGCCATCTTCAATCTTAGTTCTTCGTCTTGTTTTTTCTTGTCAGAGCGCGATAACCTCTGCCTTTCCTGCTCTTCCTGCCATCTTTGCTGCCTCGATAACAGCGATACTTCTTCTTCTTCTTTTAGTTTTCTTCTTTCATCAGCTTGTTTGAGTTGCTCTTCTGCCAATTGTTTCTGCTTAGCTTCCATTACAAATTGGCTCATTTTCTTCTTTAAATGTCGCCCTTCCTTTTCCTTCTCACTCTGGAGTTGCAATTTTTCCCTTAAATCACCAATTTCTTTCTCTACTTTTTCTTTGTGTTGTCGACGTTCATCTATTTCATCTGCATACTCTTTCTGGCGCAGCTCTCTAACCCAGGCTTCCTCTTCTTTCTTGAAGTTATTTCGTTCTTTTCGTTCAACCCTTTCCTTCTCATAAATTTTTTGTCTGTCTTCCTGCAAATTGCGCAGCAACTGCTCCATTCCCAGCTTCTTTGCTCTACGCTCTCTTCTTTCCTCTCGTAAATTTTTTTCTACATTGCTTTCATTTTTTAATTGCAGAAAATCAACATACTCTAAACAATCATCAATTCGATTATAAAAATAATTTAGCGTAATGTTCCGCGATTCGGATGCATTATCACCTTTTTCAAGCATAGCCTTTCTTATTATGCTGAGACTTTTTATTGAATTCTTCAACCCTTCAAGCTTACTTGGAGAATGTATAAATATTTTAGCTATATTTAGAACAAATTGTTCATCATTGACCGAACAATCTATTATTACGCTAAAAAGTTCTGCAGCAACTTCTGGGGTCACGTAAAGCAAAACCTCCTCATCTATAGACATGAGAAAGTTTATAAAATTATCGCTCTCTTTTTGCGTGAAAGCCATGCATCAATCCAAACAACCAATAATATATTGTCATATATTGGTATTATGAATTAATTATATCACACAAAAATTAAGGAATTATTAATCGCGAAAATTGATGAATTGCAATGGAAGATCAAGTTCCAGGCCCTTTAAGAATGCGATAACGCCCTGCAAATCGTCTAGTTTTTTGCCCTCAACCCTAACTTCATCACTGCGTATAGAAGCCTGTACTTTTATTTTCTGAGCCTTGATTTCCTTCACTACCTGCTTGGCAGTCTCAGAGTCAACCCCCTGCTTTACCTTGATTTTTTGCCTTATAGCATTGCCTGAAGCAGCCTCGGTCTTACCAAAATCAAGTGACTTAGAGTCAATTTTCCTGCGGGTAAAATGCACTTTGAGCATGTCGTGGATTTGCTCTAATTTATAATTATCGTCAGCCAAAACGGTAATTTCCTCTTTCTCACGCGTTACTGAGCATTTGCTACCTTTAAAATCATAACGCTGGCTAATTTCCTTAACCACTGAGTTTATTGCGTTATCCACTTCCTGTAAGTCTACTTTTGAAACAATATCAAAACTTGGCATATTTTTTCTCCTGTCTAATTTCTTTTTTTAGGTTTCGTGTGTGGCAGGGCAAATAATTCTTTATCAATTGGCTTGCCATAAACTGGCGAACTAAAGCTTACTGTAGTTTTTTTTCCAATAGAATCAATGACTTCCATACGCACCAAATCGATTTTTTTCTCATTAAAGAACATGGTTAGGTTGCCCTGCTCTTCTTTTTTATCCTGCGTTATGGTAATTTGAATTTCGCCTTGTTTCTTCTCAAAATTGGTTATTTTTACACCATTATCACCAAAACTGATTTTCGCACGCGTCAAAAACCCTGCCAATGTATCATCAAGACTTACATGGCTTACTTCATCGAGTTCTTTGTCATAATAAGCCACCAGAGAGCCTTTTGCCACTATCAGTATCGGCGTTGATTCCTCATAATCCCAGCGCAGGCGGCCCGGACGCTGTAAATAAAATGTTCCTGATGCCCTTCCTCCATTAGAATCTTCCTGCTCAAATGGGGCAACAAAAGTAGTTATATCGTTAAGATATTTCTCAATTTTCTCTATATCAGCCCTGTGTGCGGCAATATTTTTATCAGGCACAGCTTCCTGCGCTATTGCTGAATAAGATAAAAAAAGGCTTAGAATTACAACTAATATCTTCATTTTACAAACACTTAATGATTATTAAACAGCCATTTCAAGCGGAGGTCTACGTATTATTTAATTTAAGTATCCTTCTTATAACCAAGAAAACCCAAAATTTCTGCAATCATACATTCCTATTTTCTTTACGCAATTCATAATTTTATAAACCAGCAAGCCTTTGTACACAATTAACTATTCCTTAAGGTTTTGGGCATAAACTTGTATGGTTATGGGTGATAGTTCGCATCTTTATCAATACGTTAAACTACGGACTATTAATTTTCAATCTCAACCCCTGAAGTAATATGCTGGAAAAAATAGCACACTACGCCTCAACTATGAAACTTTCGGATTTACACATTCATTCTGATGAACCGATATCATTGCGTGTGCACGGTTCAATTGAAACCCAGAAAGAAGATTTTATAACAAAGGAGATGGTTGAAAAATTTATTGATTCTATCCTTGATGAGAAGCAAAAAGCACATTTTGAAAAACAGCGCGATATTGACCTTGCCATTGAAGGCGGCGGGATGCGCTTTCGTGTGAACGCATATAATACCATGCGCGGGCCAGCTACCTGATGCACTTTGTGCTGAAACAAATGTCGCCATAACTATTACCCTTTGTATTATTTTTTTAGCTTAATAACACAATTATTGGTATATTTGCAAGATGTTTTATTACAGATACGTTACATTCTACAAATATAATGAAAAAATATCTTCGTGCCAGGAATTTAAAACCAGAAATATTAACTATGCTTTTTATCGCTTTATTACAGCTTCTTCTTTTTTACGACCCAAGCCCAAAGAACTTCTGTATTGCCTTAAAATTCTATCTCGCTCTGATGTATCACCTTGTGCCAACCCATCTTTAATGTCTTTCAATGATTTTTCTAATAATTTTTTTGTATGATCTTTAGCTATACATTTACCTTTCACATTTTGATTGCCGGTTTCTAAGCCACCTCTGAATAGATTTCTTGATTGTATAATACTATCCGCTGCCTGCTTTTTAATTGCGGCTCTTAGAAACAAGTCTTCCATTACTTTTTTATGATTATTCTGCAAATATGCGCTATGTGCCACATTACTAGGCGAAGCTATTTCTCTAAATCTATCATACTCGAACCTATTGAATTGCTCTGTTTTTTGGTTTTCTATAAGTTTGAAATACCCTTCTTTAATTTTAGGCTCAACTTTATCAGACTCGGCTAACAAAATTGATTTAAAAACCCCACCTTTTAGCTTTTTATTAACATCCCAAGCCTGCTTCATTTTTTGTTTCTCAATTCTTAGAAACAAGTCTTCCATTACTTTTTTATGATTATTCTGCAAATATGCGCTATGTGCCACATTACTAGCCGAAGCTATTTCTCTAAATCTATCATACTCGAACCTATTTAATCGCTCTGTTTTTTGGTTTTTTATAAGTTTGAAATACCCTTCTTTAATTTTAGGCTCAACTTTATCAGACTCGGATAACAAAATTGATTTCAAAACCTCACCTTTTAGCTTTTTATTAGCATCAGCCTGCTTAATTTTTTGTTTCTCTATATGCTTTGCCACAAAATCTATCATAACATTTGTTGCTGCTTTTTCCGACTTAGCGTTAGTAGCATGAGAAGTTAATGTTGTTTCAGACGCACTTAAATTAATAGATTTATCAGAAAGCATTGTTGCGGGACCTTCACTATCAATAATTACAGGTATCCCTTTCTCTAAGTATTTCTTTGTTGGTAATGAGTCCGATGAATCTGATGAATCTTACGAATCTGACGAATTTGAACCTCCCCTCCACAACCTATGGGATTCAAACTCAACCTCTGATATAATAGACCTAGAAGGAGAGTTTACTCCAGTTTTTGTAACTGGCGATCCAAAAAAACTTGACCAATAAGAACTCTGTGTCCCTGGAGTTTTTGTAACTGGCGATCCAAAAGAATCTGACCAAGAAGAAGCAGCAGAATCTGTTTCTAAAGTTGTACCCTTCGACATAAACGAAGATGCTAAACTTTGAGATGAACTAGCACCCTTGTTTTCAGGTATTAATATAGGCTTTGCTTCACTTCTCTTTTCTACGCTCATAACACAATACTCAAGTTCGTTAAACTATATAAATATGGAAATATGACTTTTATACACGAGTTTATTAACTCCGCAAGAACTATTAGCGGTACATTTAAATATTTAATTAAATTTAATGTAATTTTACTTCTTGCCCTTTAATTTCAGGGCTAAGTTATATAAATCGCTTTTTTTAAGACCAGTTTCCTCAGCAAGTTTGGCACTTGCTTCTTTTACTGTCATTTTTTTTAGATATCTTATAAGCTTCTCCTCCACATCATCTTCCGACAACTCCTCCTTGCCAGCATTCTGGTTTGGGGCGGTTACAATTACAATCTCACCTTTTGGCTGGGCTGCATTAGCATAATGCTGCACAAGCTCCTGCAAAGTTCCGGCGCGGCGCTCCTCATAACGCTTTGTAAGCTCACGCATCACCACCGCATCCCTATTACCAAACACCTCCTGCATACTCTGTAGGGTTTTAGTCAACCTTCTTGCGGATTCAAAAAAAACGCAAGTGGCCTCAAGCGGTGCAAGCTTAGCAAGAGCATCACACCTTGCCTTATTTTTAACAGGCAGGAAACCTTCGAACAAAAACCGGTTTGTGGGCAAGCCAGATAACGCCAATGCCACCAAAACAGATGATGCGCCCGGCAGGCTCCTCACCTTATACCCTGCTTTATGCGCCTCATTCACAAGCTTGTAACCAGGATCGGAAATTAGTGGCGTTCCCGCATCAGATACAAGCGCGACTGATTTACCAGAATCCAGCGCACGAAAAATTTTATTCCTGTCTTTGTCATCACTAAAGTCATTATAAACAAACATACTTGATTTAAATCCATAAGAAGACAATAATTTGCTAGTGACACGTGTGTCCTCACAGGCAATTATATCTACGCTTTTGAGGATGCTCAGCCCCCTTATGGTAATATCATCCAGATTACCAATCGGGGTTGGTACAATATAAAGCGCAACCTCTTGTTTACTTGCGCTCAAAATTTGATTATGAATATTATCGTTATAAGGTTTTTCTGCCATAGATTATAGGATACCGTTATGTTTAAATTGTTTACTGTCATCCTGAGCGCAGCTAAGGATCTACTAAAAGAGACAGATCCTTCATTACGCTCTGCTCCACTGAGGATGACAAATTGCTTTGTACTCTGCATAGCCCTTCTTTTTGGCTGCCAGTATAATATGCCCGGCATGAACAAAAAAAATGTGCCAATATCACGCCAGCATACCTCCCCTGCGCAGTCAAAGCAACAAAATGCAGAACAAGCTCCAGCAGTAAAATCAACTGTGCGAGAAGATGCCCTACCTACAATCGCAAAACCTGCCGCTATAAAAGTTGCCCTACTACTACCGCTTAGCGGCAGTTATAAAGATTTAGGACGCGGCATGCAGGATGCAGCGCAGCTCGCATTATTTAGGATTGGCGACCCACGCCTCACACTTTTACCTATTGATTCAAAAGATTCGCCAGCAGGCGCGGCAGCAGCGGCAAAAGAAGCTGTCTCGCAAGGCGCAAAGATTATCCTTGGGCCAATATTTAGCAGCGGTGCAAAAGCAATAACACAAATTGCCGCAGAAAATAATATCCAGGTTGTATCTTTTTCTAATGATGCATCACTTGCCAGAAGCGGAGTTTTTGCAATAGGCACAATGCCTGAGCAACAAGTTAACCGTATGGTAAATTTTGCGATTGAAAAAGGCATCACAGATTTCACAACCATCTTGCCATCGGATGCTTATGGCGCTGCGGTTACAAATGAATTGAAACAAACCATAGCTGGAAGGCAGGGTGTTTCTATTCTTAAAAACGAGGTTTATCAGGCAGATAACCAAGGCAGAATTATAAGCCTTGATGACCATGTTAAATCTGTATTCAATGCTGCAATCAGCGGTGCAACTACTGCGCCAAGGGCGATGATTATTCCGGCTAATACCTCGGCTATGACGCAAATACTTGGCGTTATAAGTAAAAATAATTACGATAAATCAAAAATAAAATTCCTTGGAAGCGACCAGTGGAATGATGCGGCAATACTTTCTAATACAGTTTTAGAGGGTTCCTGGTTTACTGCTTTACCAAGGGAAAGACGCAGGGATTTTGAAATAAAATTTAAGGAAATATATGGGTATAACCCGCCAAAGCTCTGCGGCCTTGCTTATGATGGAGTTGCACTTGCAGCAACCCTTGCAAGAAGTTCAAATGGCGATACTTTCAGCCGCGAATCATTAACCAACCCAAGGGGCTTTATAGGTGTTGACGGAATCTTCCGCTTGCAAGATAATGGCCTTGCAGAACGTGGTTTCGCAATCATGTCGGTTAAAGGCGGTAGCGCGGTTTTGATTGATTCTGCACCAACTAGTTTTGCCGATTCTAAATAATTTATGGCTATGGCAGAAAACAATGCTCAGGAAAAAAATAAATTCAGAACTAACCTGAAAGGTGGGTTCTGTTTTGCTGTTTCTACATTTTTATTTGCATCCGTAATAAGCTACAACCAAAATAATGCCTCCTTTAACCGCGCATCAGATACTGACTTTTCCAATTTTATGGGCACGCCCGGGGCTTATATTATAGATCCGCTTTTACAATTCACTGGCCTGTCATCCTTACTGTTGGTTCTTGCTACGCTTGTTTGGGGGTTAAGGATAGTTAAGTCTCAACCCGTTAATAAATTATGGATAACTATTCCCGCCACGATTTTGATGTTACTATCATTTTCCAGTTTATGCGCTACTTTTCCTGTTCCGGAATGGTGGCCTTTTTATGTTGGATTTGGAGGAATTGTTGGTGATTTATTACTTAAACAAATTCCGCATATTATTCCTGTTTATGTAAATTTCTTTGCAGCAGCTACAGTGTTTTTGCCTCTGGCATATTTTTCGCTCTCGATGAATATGCGAGAAGTATTAGCGATTGGACATAAAATTAAACTTGTCACTCATATGATTTCAAGAAGTTTTTATATAATTACTGTGGCATGTGTGAACTTATTCAGGAAAATATTTAAGAAAGAACCGGTTGAAGTTTCTGCACCTAAACCAGTTGTTATTCAACAGGATATTGTTGAATACACACCTGAAGTAAAAAAGAAAAAACCTGTGCAGCAAACCTCTCTTAAACTTGATAGCGGAGGGTTCCAGCTTCCAGACCCTGAATTCCTAACAGACCCTGCGCGCGCAAAACGCGTTAAGGTAGAAATAACCCAAAAGTCGCTTGAGCAAAATGCTAAACTCTTGAAAAAAGTACTGGAGGATTTTGGTGTGCAGGGCGAAATTGTGAAGGTTCGTCCTGGGCCTGTTGTAACACTTTATGAACTTGAGCCTGCAGCCGGCACAAAATCATCCCGTGTTATTGGGCTTTCTGACGATATTGCCCGCTCGATGAGCGCTATTTCCGCGCGTATTGCAGTTGTTCCGGGGCGTAATATTTTAGGTATAGAACTCCCTAATGTTGATAGGGAAGTTGTTTATTTGCGCGAGCTTCTGGAGATTGAAGAATATAAGGACAAGCGCATAAAACTGCCTATCGCTCTGGGTAAGGATATTGGCGGCGAGCCTGTTACCACTGACCTTGCGCGTATGCCGCATCTTTTGATTGCAGGAACAACAGGCTCTGGTAAATCCGTTGCAGTGAACGCGATGATCCTTTCATTTTTATACCGCCTGACACCTGACGAATGTAAATTCATAATGATTGACCCAAAAATGCTGGAGCTTTCAGTTTATGATGGAATCCCGCATCTTATCGCCCCGGTCGTGACTGAACCAGGCAAAGCCGTAGTAGCCTTAAAATGGGCAGTGCGCGAGATCGAGAACCGCTATCGCCTGATGTCCAACCTTGGCGTTAGGAATATTACAGGCTATAACAAGGCAATTGAAGATGCTGTGAAGGCAGAGCAAACTTTGGAGCGCAAGGTTCAAACAGGATTTAATCCTGAAACTGGCGAGCCTATTATTGAGAAACAACCTCTTGAGATGGTTAAGTTGCCATTAATTGTGGTGATTGTCGATGAAATGGCAGATTTGATGCTAACTGCGGGAAAAGAAATTGAATCGTCAATCCAGCGCCTTGCACAGATGGCGCGTGCAGCCGGAATCCATATGGTTATGGCAACGCAGCGGCCATCAGTTGACGTTATAACCGGAGTAATCAAGGCCAACTTCCCAACCAGAATCAGCTTTCAGGTTACATCGAGGATTGATAGCCGCACCATCCTTGGTGAAATGGGCGCTGAGCAGCTGCTTGGTATGGGCGATATGTTATATATGGCTGGTGGCGGGCGCATCACTCGTGTTCATGGGCCATTTGTTGATGATAAAGAAGTGGAAAAAGTTGTCGCTCACCTCAAATTACAAGGCCCTCCGCAATATATTGAAGATATTACGAAAGAAGAAGATCCAGGCGAATTTGGCGATGAAACAGGGAGCAGCGGCAATAGCGAGGATGCGCTTTATGATAAGGCTGTGGCAATAGTTCTGCGTGATAAAAAACCATCAATAAGTTATGTGCAAAGGCAGTTAAGGATTGGTTATAACAAGGCCGCCAACCTAATTGAAAGGATGGAGCGCGAAGGCGTGATAAGCCAGGCAGGTCACGCTGGAAAGCGTGAGGTTTTGGTGAACTGAGTATAGGTATTTTATGAAGAAGTTCATATTTTTAGTAATGATTATATCCATTTTATATGGATATTCTTATGTTAACGAGAACGCTTCAAAAGGATCAAGTTCTGCTGCCGATGCAACCACAATCCAAACTTCACCCCAAACATCTTTAGCGCAAAATACAAGTACTAACAAACCTATTATCAAAATATTATTTATTGGTAATAGTTACACATTCTATAACGATCTGCCTAAAATGTTAGAATCTTTAGCATCGTCCGATCCTGATAATAAAACACAATTTGTAACAGAATCCATTACTCAAGGTGGCGCACATTTAATTGATTTATGGAATGCAGGCAATGCTGCAAATAAAATTAAATCAACTCATTGGGATTATGTAGTATTGCAGGATCAGAGCGTCTGGGCGCTTTCCCCTTATGATATTAATACAGCCCACGAAGCGGGTGCAAAATTTGCTAATTTAATAAACCAGTCCGGTGGAAAAATTATATTATATCAGACCTGGCCAAGGCAGCCAGGTAGCACATGGTATAGCGATCCAAAAACTTCTTCACTTATAAAAAATCCAGATTATATGCAATCATATTTACATTACTATAATAATGCTCTGGCAACCGCTATCAATGCAAGCGTTGTGCCTGTTGGGGATGTGTGGTCATATGCAATTAAAAATAACAAAGAATTAAATTTATATCAGTCTGATGGTTCACACCCAAGCATAGAAGGCACATACCTTGCTGCACTTTTATTTTATATGTATATAAGTGGCAATAATGGTGAGCAAGTAAGCTTTGTACCTCAGGGTGGCAATATTTCTGCGATAACTTATATAAAAAATATGTTAGTGCATCCCAAATAAAAGGCTTATTACATGGCTTGATGTGGAAGAGAATGAAAAGCGCAAAGTAATAAAACCCTAAAGAGATAAAACTAGAAAATGTTAGAATATAGGCCAATACTTTTTGTAACAGGAATCCTTCTCGCATTGCTATCTATGGCTATGCTTATTCCGGCAGTTGTTGATCTTTTAGCAGAAAACAAAAATTGGATTAGTTTCTTTTTATCAGCATTTTTAAGTGCCTTTGTTGGCATTAGCATGATTCTTACAAATAAAGGGGAGCAATTTAACCTCAGCTTAAAACAAGCGATTATCCTTACAACATTTAGTTGGGTTTCAATTGCTGCATTTGGAGCGCTACCATTTTTATTTTCCAAACTCAAAATAAGTTATACAGATGCATTTTTTGAAGCTATGTCTGGCATCACTACAACCGGCGCAACAATTCTGGTTGGCCTTGATTATATGCCACCTGGCATTATCTTATGGCGCTCTATACTTGCAGGCATTGGCGGTATTGGCATAATAATTTTTGCAATGGCAATTTTGCCTATGCTACGCATTGGTGGAATGCAGCTATTCAAAACTGAATCAGCTGATAAAACCGATAAGATTATGCCGCGTATAAAACATGTTTCACTTGCTATAATTATGGCTTACTGTGGCCTGATTTTCTTTTGTTTTGCATCTTTATGGGGTGCTGGGATGAGTGGTTTTGATGCTATAAACCATGCACTTGCCACAATAGCAACAACTGGGTTTTCAACGCATGATTATGGATTTGCATTTTATGATAGCGCTAAAATTGAATATATTACTACATTCTTCATGATTGCCGGCAGCCTGCCTTTTTTGCTTTATGTGCAGATGATGCAAGGGGATGGGATTTCTTTTTTAAAGGATGAGCAGGTTAAATGGTATTTCAAAATATTAACCGCAAGTATTTTAATTGTGGCATTATGGCTATATTTCTCAAAAAATTTAGACTTTTCATTGGCTTTGCGTTACGGAGCATTCAATGTCACTTCAGTCACCACAACTACTGGCTTTGCCGGAACTGATTATTCAAAATGGGGCGGGTTTATAGACACATTCATGTTTATGCTTGCAGTTGTTGGTGGGTGTGTTGGCGGAACTACTGGCGGTATAAAAATATTCCGTTTCCAGATACTATACCAGACCGTAAAAGTACAAATGGCGCAGTTAATACAACCACATGCAGTGGTACGAATGCGCTATAACGGCAAAGCAATACAAGAAGGGGTTACATCGTCAGTAATGAGCTTTATCATACTTTATGGATTTTCATTTATAGCAGTTGCAACTGTGCTTTCATTAACTGGCCTTGATTTTACAACCAGCATGAGTGCATCTGCCGCGTGCCTTTCTAATATTGGCCGAGGCCTTGGCAATGTGATTGGACAATCTGGGAATTATGCATCATTTTCCGATACTGCCAAATGGGTACTTGCATTTGGAATGCTGGTTGGAAGGCTTGAAATATTCACCGTGTTGGTACTCTTTACCCAAAAATTCTGGAAGGATTAGGTTCAGAAATCACGCAAATTAATAAAAACAACTTATCACTTACTTGGCAGATAATTGATATTGTTTTGGTATATTGGAATTTGCAACCCAGCTTACCCAAGTATTTTTTCGATTAAGATTTTTAGATTTTTCTGCAACTTCGCCTACGATTTGTGCCTTCACTTTTTTTTGCTGCCATCGGCTCCGCAGGTAAGATAATGTCCTTACAATTTAATAATTCTTGGGCCGCCTTGATACCATCAGTGCCATCCATATATTTAATCAATTTTTCAAAAGATTTTTCATTCTTATAAATATATATCTGGCCGTAAATTTTGTTTAAACTATCAGCAATTTCTTTTGATTCTTGTAAATTTTCATCTTTTGCCTGAAATTTGCCATCCTGTATTTTAACCAGTTGAGTCAGATCTTTTCCTGATTGTTTCAATTTATCATTAATGGCACTAACTTTCTGGGAGATGCTATTTTTTGCGCGCTGTGGTGCAAGAAGAATTGATATCCCAAGTCCAAGCCCAACAATTCCAGCACCGCCAGCCATACTAAAAGGGCTAATAAATGCGCCTGGCTCAACTGCCTTCATTATACTACCCGAAAATATCGCTAAAACACCCGAAAAAGAAATTGCTAAATCGGAATGTTTCTCAAAAACCTTTAATGGGTTATACCCAATTCTTGCTTTTATATCCCGGCCAAGGTTTGGGAATCTTACATTTAGTACAAAGCCAGCAAAAATAAGTGATACCATACAAAAACCTACAGCCGGATACAAGAGAGCTGCAGTAGTGCTACTTATATAGCAACCCGACGCCGCGATGAAACTCGCTGAATCACCAAGCCCACAAACTGTATTTACATTCTTGTATATTGAATCAGGATATTTATCTTTCAAAACATGCTTTGCAAACCTATTCATGCCGTTTAGTGTCAGGAACAATGCTCCTGCTAAGGCAAAGCCTGCTGCCAATAAAAATAATGGGTCCACTCCTGTTGAAACAGCCATTGCGCCGGAAGCTACATAAACTGCCCCTAAGGTGCCAAGTAATACTCCATAAGTTATATAGGGGTATTTCCTCATCTGGTTCCCAATGTTATTTTGGAAAATTTGACTGGTTTTTTGGTATCTTGTTGGCTTATAGAACCCCGCAAGCGCTGAGGTGGTTTTTAAATTTTCTATATAATCGCTGGAATCTGTTGGAATGACTAAACTGGACACGATATTTTAATTTCTTATATAATTTTATTGGCATATTTATTGACCTAAATCATGTTAAGCAAATTTTTCCAAGACTTCTACTAGTATTTTTAAACACTTGCAAAATTGCCAAAAAAGTATTATTAACACACGCTCAGAGGCCCTATTGGCTTTGGATAAAATTTATTTTTAGTGCAGGTTTGTTATGTCATATAAAATCGCAGTTGTTGGGGCAACCGGCAATGTTGGCCGTGAGATTCTCAATATTCTTGATGAGCGTAATTTCCCATGCGGCGAAGTTGTGGCGCTTGCATCAAGCAATTCACGTGGAAAAAAGATCAGCTTCGGCGAACTTAAAATACTTGAAGCACAGGTACTTGACGAATATGATTTCACCGGCACTGACATTGCACTATTTTCACCAGGTGGCGCTATTTCGGCTATTCATGCACCTCGTGCAGCGGCAGCTGGCTGTATAGTTATAGATAACACTTCACATTTCAGGATGGACAAGGATATCCCACTAATTGTTCCTGAAGTTAACCCAGAGGCGATCATAGGCTATAAAAATAGAAATATCATTGCAAACCCAAATTGCTCGACAATTCAAATGCTTGTGGCATTAAAGCCTTTGCATGACGTGGCAAAAATCAAAAGGATTGTGGTTTCAACTTACCAGGCGGTTTCAGGTGCTGGCAAAGAAGCTATGGATGAGCTTTTTAATCAAACAAAAAGCATTTACATGAATAACAGGCAAGAACCAAAGAAATTCTCGCGCCAGATTGCGTTTAACGTAATCCCGCAGATAGATTCATTCTTAGAGAATGGCTATACAAAAGAAGAAATGAAAATGGTTAATGAAACCAAGAAAATACTGGATGCCAGCATTGAAGTTTCTGCAACATGCGTGCGTGTGCCTGTTTTTAATGGCCATTCTGAATCCATAAATGTGGAATTTGAAAGACCACTTAGCCCAGAAGAAGCACGTGAAATATTGCAGGAAGCTGCGGGCATTTCTGTGATTGATGACCCAATGAATGGGCGTTTTATCACTCCGGTTGAAGCCAGCACTGAGCATGATGTATATGTATCTCGTATCAGGAAAGACTTTAGTGTTGAAAATGGTCTAAATATGTGGGTAGTGGCTGATAATTTACGCAAAGGTGCTGCGCTCAACGCAGTTCAAATTGCTGAATATTTAGTAGAAAATTATTTGTAACAGGGTTAGGTAAAGAAAATTACGTACATTGGATGATACACAATGTACCCTTTTCTATATATGGACTAGGAAAATAATTGGTAAAACAAGCTTATCAGGCAAGAAATTAACCTAAATTTAACCAAACCAATATATAATTGCTGCTAACCACTAAACCTTGAACCATTATTTATGCTAAAGAACAAAGCTATAGCCGCTTTACTTGCATTGTTTATAATGACACATGCTGCTGCTTGCTTTGCAAAACCAACCGTTGAACAAATTGAAGCATATATAGCCGAAAAAAGGAAGGCAAATCAACCTACCGAACTTTCAAAGCATTTTGGCACTGATTTTACAGAACTTTTTCTAAGCGGAATCGATTTGCAGGGCGTTGATTTAACTGGCGCTAATTTAAAAGACGTAAGCCTGTATGGCAGCAATTTGACAGGCGCAAACCTAACAAATGCGATACTGGTTCAGGCAGATATATCGTCTGCAATTTTGAATAAGGCTAATTTATCCGGAGCAGATCTTACTGATGCCGACGCACAAGATGCTTATATGGATGGAGCAAACTTCACAGATGCCAACCTGCAAAATGCTAATTTCTCAAATATTTCGGCAAAAAGTGCAATTTTCTATAAAACCAACCTCTATAATACTAAAATTAGTAACTCCAGCCTTGAGAGATCAAGCCTTAGGAAAGCTAAAATGTATGGAATAGATATGCAAGGGGTTAGGCTTAACCATGCAAGCTTATTAATGGCATACATGGAGGGAGGAGACTTCCAGAATGTCGTGTTTGACAATGCAGATTTACGTTATGCGGATATGAGCAACTCAATAATTTCCAGAGCAAGTTTTATTGGCGCAAAAATGACCGGTGTTAAACTTTTTGATGCGGTTTCTTCGGGCGCAAAATTCAAAGATGCCAACCTTACAAGGTCGAACTTAACGAAAACTAACTTCATGAATTCAAGCATGGAAAATGTTAATATGAGTGGAGCGATCCTTAAAGAAACCATATTAAGCAATGGAATTTTAACCGATGTAAATTTATCAAATTCATATCTTGGCGGAGCAGATTTAAGGGGAGCAAACCTAACCAGAGCAAATTTTTCATCAGCTAACGCTGAGGGTGCAGATTTTTACAAGGCAATCCTTGTCCAGGCAAATTTCGAAGGAGCTTCTCTTGTAGGGGCAGAACTTTATAATGCCGACTTACGCTCAGCAGATATGCGAAATAGCAATTTAAAACAGGCTATTATCTGGGGTGCAAACCTTGTTGGTGCTAAATTGAACGATGCCTCGCTAAATGGAGCCAGCGTAAGGGCAGTTAACATGAGCAATACGGATGTTAGCGGTATCAATGTTAAAAATACATTATTTATAGATGTTGGTGGAATAGATAGCAAACTGCCAAGCTTTAAGGAGCACGGAGCATTTACAAATATAAAAGAAGTTGAAGCCGCTGCAGTTGAGAAAAGGCCTCTCCAATACATGAATTTTAGTAAGCTTGACTTACCGGGATTAAATCTTTCCGGCGCTAATCTTACAGGGGCTTTATTCAACCACACCAATTTAACTGGTGCGAACTTTAATAAATCTATATTGGATAGTACAAAATTTACTAAGGCCAACCTTACAAAAGCAACAATGGTTCAGGCAAGTTTTAAAAATGCTGACCTTACACGTTCTATTTTAAGCGGTGCACATCTTGATGGCTCAAACTTAAATTCAGCTAATCTTTCTGGTGCAGAATGTTGGCGTTCCAGCCTAGCACTTGCCGACATGCGAAATGCAAATCTTGAAGCTGGAAGTTTTGTAGAAACAAACCTTTATAAAGTTGATCTCACTGGTGCAAACCTAAACCGTGCTGATTTAAAAGACGCTATTTTATACAAAGCCAAGATTGACAAGATAACAGGAGTTAATCAAGAAGCTATTGCAATTTTGGTGAACCTTACAAATAAAGAACCAAGACAAACAAGTGACAATTCAACACAGATCACTCCAGAACATTCTACAACTCCAAAAGTAGAAGCTGAAGCAAGCCAGCAAAACACTACACCTCAGTGAAGAAATTTAGAATTCTTTAGAATCTAAAAATCAACGATGCAATAACTAAACAAATATATAAATTATGCCTTTCAAGCATTAAGCAGATATCGCCTCAAGGAAGGAACGCTCAAGATTCTTGCCACCATGCTTAGCCAGGAAATCTTTTGGCGCACCAGAGAAAATTATACGCCCATCATGTATGACTGCAATATTATCACATATTTCCTCAATATCAGAAAGTATGTGGGAACTAAAGAATACAGTTTTGCCCTGCTTCTTATAATCATTAAGTAATTCTTTTAACTGTATGCGCGCACTTGGATCAAGGCCGCTCATTGGCTCATCAAGTATTAAAAGTGGAGTTTCACACAGGAACATAGAGAGGAGGCCAAGTTTCTGCCCCATGCCTTTTGAATATTTTGTTATAGTCTGGTGCAGAGCTGCAGGGTCAAGGCCAAGTACAGCCGCTTTTTCTTCCGCCTTTTTTATATCAAATTCTTTACCATAATATGATAGCGCAAGCTCAAGGAACTCCTTGCCCTTCAAAAATTGTGAGGGAAAGAATTTTTCTGGTAAATAATTTATATTTGCACGACTCTCGGTTACATTTGCATTAATGCCAAAGAACTCAACTTTCCCAGAATCTTGAGTTAGAAGATCAAGTATTATCTTTATTAGGGTTGTTTTTCCTACCCCATTAAGACCGATAAGACCATATATCTCACCTGCATTTACAGTTAATGATACGTTACTAAGAACTTTTTTTGTCTTAAAGTTCTTTGAAACAGATTCCACAACAAGCGGTTTATTATTTGTTGTTACCATTCTAATTCCTCAAGTTATCAACATTTGTATTTAATATAGATTTTAATTTCACAATATCTTTCATTATATCTGCACCGCCTGGACTATTTCCTTCTGTTTGCCCTGTAGGTACAGTTTGTGTAATATCAGAAGATTTAACAGCGGATTGAAGAGCATTTTCAGGTTTAAGATCCGTTTGTTTTGCTGTGCTATCATTTTTTCCTGACTTAGAACCTGCCGAAGCAAAATCGATATCATTTGCGGCACCCTCTACTACTTCCATTTTTGATGATACTAGTGATTGATTTAGTTTCAACATAAACGATATATTACCAGTTGCATCATCTACTACAATATCTTTTTTAGGTGAGGCATATTTTCCCTCCCCCAAAGAAATAAAACCATCTTTCCATTTTGGCATTATACGATTAATATTACTCTTTCTCCACAGAAAGATAACCTGGGAGCTGGATATATCCATTATAGAAATATCATCTTGAGACGTATCTGTCTTATTATTAATTTTCTTTGAATTCAACCACACAGACCAGTTATCAGAAGAAAAATAAAATATTGATTTCAAATAAAATGAAGGTGCTGACTTAAAAATTGGGAGCGATGATTCTACAATTTTCTTTAACTCACTTGCTACAGATGGTTGGTCAGTTTTTTTGTCTTCTAATAACACCGGTTTCTCAGTAGAACCAAACAATGAAGGCGGCAATATTTCTAATGAATTTTTTTTGTCTTGCGATCTTATGGCTTCACGAATATAATTTGATGTCTTCTTATCAAACATGAGTGAACCATGCACCCAATACGACTTAGTTTCAACTTCAGGTGTATTGGTTTCTGAAACATTGACTGCCGAACTAGCTCTTGCCTGAGCAAATGCATCTTTACTGCCATACAGCATTATCACAATCAAAAAAACATATACTACTGATATATAAGTTCTCATTTCTTTGGCTCACCTCCGGGAGGTGAAGGTGTAGCTGATGAGTTTGCAGGGCCTTTATATTTTAGGTCATGCCAATAAAACTCAAGCGTAACTGATATAACTTGCGCATCTTCGCCAGCAGATATTTTCTTAAGAACTTCTTTTGTAACCATAGCTGGTTTATTTATAGTGCAACTCTTTATTTGCACTATGCCTGGGAAAACTTGTGTTAATTCACTCATAAAACTATAAATAAGATCATCTGATACTGAATTAAAATTGACGCTCACAATACTTGCATACATACTGACAGTATCAGTTTTATAATCGGCACCTATTTCATCGGGTTTTGAGAAGCTTGTTTTTACAGAGGTAAATTTGTATTTATTCTGAAGTTTCTCAAGTATATCCCTTGCATCATTAATTCTTAATCCCTGAAGTTTTCTATCATCTTCAGAAAGAGCTTCCCATCTTTTTACATCATCTGAAAATTCCAAGGTTTTCTTATTCAATCCTTCAAGTCTCTGTTTTAGATCTTTTATCTCATTACCCAATTTCTTATACTGTTCGTCATATGAATCCGATACACTCTGCAAAAAAATTGGCACCACAATTGCTATAATTATAACAACAAAACATATAACCATTTTTTTTACTATCAGAACCTGTGTTTTACCCAATGATAAAGGCATTGCTACATACCCCCGCTTTGGTGTGGCAGTGTTCCATTAGTCTTGTCTTTAGATGTAAATTTGATCTGAATTGGTATAGTTGCATTCTGATTATCAAATGTAATTTTATCAGGCAACTTGGTCATTTCTATTTGAAAATCAGGAAAATTTGTCAGCACAGAAGCTGAGTAAGCATCGTAATTCTTGAACATTCCCTCAATATTACTATCCTTTGCAGAAAAATCTACATTTACCAAAGAAGTTATCTGGGTCTTCTTTGCCGCCAATGAGTAATCTTTGTTAAAACTCCAGGCGAACGATGCCAATAATATATAATCTGTCTGTATATTCGCAATCTTTTCCAGCATACTAATTAGCGAGACTTGTTCATCCAACAATTTCTTGCGGATTCCAATTGCATCAGTTACTTTATTTGCTTCGTCAATTCCATACTCACCTGTACTCCTTATTTCCTTCCAGTCCTTCTCTACACCAATCTTCTGATTCTCAACTCCCTTAATATTTCTCTGAACATCAAAAATATTATAACCCACAATTCCAGAATAAATAACTGAAACTGGTATAGCACACATCACAATGCCTACCATAATTTTATAAGATAATAAAAGTTTATCTACACCCTTTCCTTTGGGGTTGGCCAGTTTTAATATTGGTTTATATTTAGCAAATAAAACCGCAAGTACTATGTCTGCAAACCTGTCAGCCTTTTCTGCTATATTTCCATACCCTAGAATTTTACTTATTTCAAAGGGAGTAAATAGCATTAAAGGTCTGCTACGTATTTTTGTCGTTGCCAGACTGGTTTTTATCTCAGACGATACTACAACTATGATATCAACCAATTTCTCATCGGTTAAACCAAGCCTACGTAAATAATCCAGGGTATTAATTATTTCCTGCTCTATATTTCCAGCAATAATATCTGCTAAATTATCTCTTCCTTGCCTTATAAGCCTTGTAAAGACAACTTTGCCTTCATTCAAAATTGTTTGCCTAAAACCACTGGTTTTATTGTGGGTAACAATAAATTGCCACTTTTGCTTTGCCACCCCTTTTTCAAATATGACTTTATTTAGTTCATTGACTACATTCTCCATTTCTAGTGGAAGAAGTGCAATACAAGCTACTCTGTTTGTCAGTGTTGCGAAATAATCTAACCACTCGAGAAGTGCAAGTGTTGCTGGGGTCGAGACGAACATGTACTGCCAGTCTTTTCTACCCTCTGAATCACGCCCAAGAGATATTGCGCCTTTGATATCAGTTTTTGCAAAATCCCTCTCAAGACGTTTTTTTACAAGCTTACCGATACTAAATGCACTAACGGCAGGAAGGGATTGCTTAACATATGTTTGCTCCATTCCATCTAAAAAGATGTGAATTGGGACGGAGGGATTTTTTAAAAGCAATGCATTTATTTCACGACGGTCTTTTGCCGCAGCACTCGGTACAAAAAGCTTGTTGATAAGACTACTCTTATCAAGAAATGTAAAAATTGCTCCATCATCACCGATGGTAACAATAAATTTTTTGCCTGATCCAATTGGTAATTTCATACTTTTGTGTTACCTAGTTACCAGCTATGTTGCATTTAACTCAGCCTATAGTTTTATACCCACTTTGGGAAAGCTATACACTGCAAACAAAATTAACTTCCAAAATTATTTCTCTATATTCTAAGTTTTCCTAAAATCATATACAAATTAAAAGCTCATTTTACTGAAGCTATTATATAATGGACCAAATATAGCCAATGAAACCCACATCATAATTCCACCCATAATAATTGTTAATGCAGGCTGTAGAACTCCAACCATATTGTTTACGGAATCATCCACCTCACGGTCATAAAAGAAATTGATATTTTCAAGCGTGCTATCAAGGTTACCGCTTTCTTCCCCAACTTTAAACATACGTATAACAAGGTTTGGGAACTGGCTTGATATTCTTAGAGATTCAGTAAGTGAATTTCCCTCTGATACACTTTTTCTTACCAAAGCAACGCTTTCCCTTAGCACCCTGTTCTCAACTGTTGTATTTGCCGTATCTAGACAATCTAGTATTCCAAGACCACTTCTGTACATTATTCCAAAGAACTGGCAGAATCTTGCAAGTTCAATTTTTTTTAATGTTGTCCCAAAATAAGGTATTTGCAACTTAAAATTATCAACGTTATAGGCAAAATTCTCAGATGTTTTTACCAGAACTTTTATAACAATGATTGCTATTGCTGGAACACCAAATACCAGATACCAGGAACTTTGGAAAAAATCAGATGTCGCCATAAGCGCCTTAGTATATCCTGGTAAAGGAAAATTCTGCGCTTTAAGAAAGGTAGCTAGCTTTGGAATTACAAAAAGCATCATAAGCGTAACTATCCCAGACATAAGCAACAAAAGGAAAATGGGATAGTATGTGGCTTTCTTAATTTTACGGTGAATATTATTAACCCACTTTAAATGATGGGAAAGGTGATCAAAAATTTCTGCTAAATTACCAGTTTTCTCACCCGCTTTTACAAGGGAAACAAAAATATTGTTAAATGTTCTTGGGTGCTTTGAAAGTGAAGCTGAGAGCATCTCTCCGCCGCGCACACTTTCATAAACCTCTGACATCACATTCTTAAGATGTGGGTTGTCAGCAGAATCCCTAAGATCTGCTATTGATTCTAGAATCGGCACACCAGCTTTCTCAAGTTGCTGCATGTGTACACAAAAAATAATCATATCCTGAAGGGTAACACTACCAAACCTTGATTTAGTACCAGCTTTCTGTTCTTTTGCGTTTACAAGGTCAAGGCCAATCCCATGTAGTTTCTCCTCTAAGTCAACTTCATTGGCGGCCGTCATCTGGCCTGAAATCCTTCTGCCTTTTTCATTTAGCGCTGAATATCCGAATATTGGCATATGTTTTTAATATTGATGGTTTATTGTTAGAAGTTTAGCACGAAAGTTATAATAAATTATTAATTTTCTACCGCTAAATGCAATAAATCCATATTAGAACTCGCCAATTCAACAGCGAAGTGCAACAGGTGGTGGAATTGAGTTGTTTAGGTTAGCGTAGAAAACCTCAAGCGGTGTTTTAAAGTTTAGAATTTTTCGTGGCCTACTGTTAAGGAGCCATTGCA
>Ga0114977_10000126_pt1 | contig 48869 bp, 47 predicted proteins | sample S_130805_MF_Meta_FD_87026 | JGI IMG/M metagenome (GOLD analysis project Ga0114977, IMG submission 87026) | Freshwater microbial communities from Lake Simoncouche, Canada to study carbon cycling - S_130805_MF_MetaG | ecosystem: Environmental > Aquatic > Freshwater > Lake | place: Lake...
AAGCTGTCGCCGCTGCTGTTGCATCTGTTGTAGAGGTTACACCTAACGCAATTGCATCAGTTAATGCTGCTGTTGCTGCTGCCGTCGCCGCTGCAGTAGTAGCCGTTACCAACGCCGCATCTGCTGCCAAGGCCGCATTGGTGGCAGCTAATGAAGTAGCCGCTGTTGTAGCAGCAGCAGCAGAAATAACACCCAGAGCAACCGCATCAGTTAAAGCAGCCGTGGTTGTCGCCGTTGCCAATGTCGCATTTGCAGTCACTAGCGCGGCATCATCTGCCAAGGCTGCATTGGTCGCTACTAATGAAGCTGCTGCAGTTGTAGCAGCGGTTGCCGCAGTCGCATCATCTGCCAAGGCTGCATTGGTCGCTGCTAATGAAGCCGCTGCAGTTGTAGCAGCGGTTGCCGCAGTCGCATCATCTGCCAAGGCTGCATTGGTCGCTGCTAATGAAGCCGCTGCAGTTGTAGCAGCGGTTACCGCAGTCGCATCATCTGCCAAGGCTGCATTGGTCGCTGCTAATGAAGCCGCTGCAGTTGTAGCAGCGGTTGCCGCAGTCGCATCATCTGCCAAGGCTGCTCTCAAATTATCCTCAGAAATTGCTACGCTCAAAGTTTTTGTAACTTTTGTTGCTACTGCTGGTGAGCTAGAACTATTAGTATTGTTTGAAACTGCAACACCTACACCAACGACTGCAGCCGAACCCAATGCAACCGTGGTTAAACTCACACCAGCAGCAGCGGTCGTTGCCGCACCTGCCGCGGTAGTGGCTGTTGCAGTTGTCGCTGCGGTTGTAGCCGTTGTCGCAGCTGCTGCGCCAGAAGCTGAAGTTGTTGCTGAGCCAACTGCAGCGGCGGTTTCGGCCACAGCCAAATAAATTGGCGCCTCAGTCGCTGCGGGAACGACCTCGATCAAATCACCGGAGCCAACCACGTAACCTTCAACATCACTTAGCACTACGTCAGTAGCTTTGAGGCCATTTTTAATTTTAGAAGCTTTGGAAGCTGTAGCAGGCAATGTATCCACGGCCAAGCCATTTGCAATCTGCTCTGGTAGAAACTTATCAATCGTATTTTGAACCGCCGAGTTTTTAGTTACTTGTGCTGACTTACCGATTTGTTTGATCATTTCCCATAACTCCTAAAATATTTAAACCACACGTCAAAGCAACCATGAAGAATTCCTGACTGCTCAAAAATTAAATCTGGGCGAATTTTCTATTAAAAGCCAAGAGAGAAGGCAAATTAAAACGTGCATAAATTATCTATATAACCAACGATTAGTTGCACTTCGGGATAGTCCTTCAAGGTTGTTGACAACCGCACTAAAAAAATAGGATGCTTAAAAAAAGAAAACCAAAACGATGGGAAGCTAAATGAACGAATTCCATAAAGCCAAATTGAGCGAAGAAATTCGACGTTGTTCGATTCTGAAATATGGCTATCCTTTGAACGCAACTAGACTCGCTGACGAATATAATTTGAGGGCGCACAAGGCGACGGTTATCAGCCGCGAAACCGCCAGAAAATGGCTGCGCGGGATTTCTTTTCCGGATCCCGTCAAACTTCAAATTCTGATAAATTGGCTCGAAATATCTGCAGAGGCAATCTACCCCCCCCCCCCGAAAAACAAATATTATCAATTGGTTAAAGATGGCAATCCATTGGATAATGCCATCTCGATTTCTGTTTGCCATTTAACAGATTCATCCAAAAAAATTGTGCTCTCGTTATCAACACAATTGGAAGCATCACAGTCCAATCAAGAGGGTGGTAGTAACGCCTAAACTGCGAGCAATCTACCAAGCTCTAAGTTTGCTACAAATAAAAACGGTGGATTCAGCGACTGCCGATCATGAAAAAAATTCAAGTTATCGTTTTAGACTGGCATGCGTAAAAATGAATAAGCTATATTTGTGGAAGGAAACAAAACGCAAAGCTAATCTTGTTAAGCATGGACTAGATTTCATCGATGCCGACTTGGTGTTCAGTGACAAATATCGGTATGAGATTGAGAGCACGTATCCACTCGCGGTGCGCAAGCACATTTTCGCTCTACTATCTGAAATATTAACTGTGCTTACTGTCATTTATCAGGTTGATAAAATGCCTCACATCGTCAGTTTTAGATACGCTTACAAAGCTGAATGTGAAATTTATAACGCTTGGCTTGAATATGACAACAATGACGTTTGATGAAATGCGCGCCGCACGCGAACGTGGTGAAAGTCAAAGTGACTGGAAACGAGTTCGCCGTATGATAAATGACGGTATCGAGCCTGCAGATGATGAGGATTCGCCTAATGCTGCCGCGCTAATGCAAGCCAAGTTAGAAAAAATTTATAGCGGCCACCCACCGCTTCGTGATCATAAGGTGCAAATATCGATTCAATTGCACCCAAAAATAATTGATTACTTCAAGTCTAAAGGCTCGGGATGGCAATTGCAGATGAATAAGGTTTTGCTCGAATGGATCGAGCAGGATTCAATCTAGCGCTCAGTTACAAAGGTGGCAAACAGGTGGATACGCCGAAATGCTCTGCACTACCAAACGCTACGGTTAATTCATCAGCGGTGTTTTTTGTATCTTCGATGGCGTCCCCATAAAAAATGCAGCAACTTTCTTCTAGTGAAGGATCAAAAATACGAGTTACTGCAAATGTGACTGCTTTTTTGCGCGCCGACATAGGTTTTACTAGGACTCACTAGGGCACTCAAACAACAAAAAACCCCGCTATTACACGGGGTTAATGGACTTTCCGGGACTACTTAAAACTACCTGATGGTGCGGAAGACAGGACTCGAACCTGCACACCTTGCGGCGCTGGAACCTAAATCCAGTGCGTCTACCAATTCCGCCACTTCCGCGTGAGGGCGCGCATTATAACCGAGCGCACTTCCTACGCCAGTAATTTCGCTCACGCGAGTTCAATCACGCTCCGGCCACGTGATTCACCTTTCAACATTGGCGCGAAAACGTGTGGCAATTCGGCAAACGGGATGCGTTGAATCATGGCGTTAAATTGCTGAGGTCGTAAATCGCTGGCCAAGCGCTGCCAAATTTGTTGGCGCAGTGGCATTTTTGTGGCGGCAGAATCCACGCCGAGCAATTTAACGCCGCGCAAAATAAACGGCAGCACGCTGGTATTCAACTCGACGCCACCGGCGTTGCCGTAGCTGGCAATCGCGCCTTCGATTTGCATGGTGCGCGTTAACCACGCCAACGTAGCACCGCCAACCGAATCAAGCGCGCCAGCCCACAGCGATTTTTCCAAAGGACGCGTACTGCTTAAATCGACACTGGAACGCGGCAAGATTTCGCTGGCACCGAGTGCTTTTAGATAATCATGTTCCTTATCTTTGCCGGTCATCGCCACCACGTGATAACCGTTTTGCGCCAACATTTGAATCGCCAAGGAACTGACGCCGCCGGTGGCACCGGTGACGATGACTTTGCCGCTGGCCGGCGTTAACTCATTTTGTTCTAAACGATGAATCGCTAAGGCGGCAGTAAAGCCGGCTGTGCCCAGCGCCATCGCGTCAAACAGCGATAAACCAGCCGGCAATTTCACCACCCAATCAGCGGGGACGCGCACAAATTCAGCGAATCCGCCATCGTGCGCCACGCCTAAATCATAGCCGGTGACTAGCACTTCATCGCCCGAGTTAAACCGCGCATCGGATGAGCTTTCGACCACGCCAGACACATCAATGCCGCCATTGCACGGAAAGCGTCGAATCACTTTTCCGGCACCGGTGGCGGCCAAAGCATCTTTATAGTTAACACTCGAAAAGTGCGCCCGAATCACCACTTCACCGGCCGCTAATTCGTCCACCGACATGGTGACTAAACGCGAGGAAATCACGCCTTGTTCGTCAAAAACACGTAGCGCACGGAAATGATTGGGGTTGGTTTGATTCAATTTTCGCTCCTAAAAATGGGATGATTATTCGGCAAAAACGCCGGTGGAAAGATAGCGATCGCCACGGTCGCACACAATAAAAGCAATCACCGAATTTTCAACTTGTTGCGAAATTTTAAGCGCCACCGCCAACGCGCCACCCGAAGAAATGCCGCAAAAAATACCTTCTTCAGCCGCCAAACGGCGAGTGAGTGTTTCTGCTTCTAACTGGCTGACGTAACGTAATTCATCAATATTTTTGTCGTCGTAAATCGCTGGCAAATACGCTTGCGGCCATTTCCGAATTCCCGGAATTTGCGCGCCGTCTTCTGGTTGCACGCCGATAATTTTAATCGCCGGATTCACTTCTTTAAAATAGCGCGAGCAACCCACAATGGTGCCGGTGGTGCCCATGCTACTGACAAAATGGGTCAGCTTTCCTTGTGTTTCGCGCCAAATTTCCGGTGCGGTTCCTTCGTAATGCGCCAGCGGATTATCGGGGTTGGCGAACTGATTTAAGATAATGCCACCGCCGGCCGCGCGTAATTGTTCAGCGGTGTCACGTGCCAATTCCATACTGCCTTCTTTCGGCGTTAAGACTAATTCAGCGCCGAAAGCACGCATCGTTTGTCGCCGCTCGATGCTTTGATTTTCTGGCATCACCAAAATCATTTTATAGCCGCGCATCGCCGCCGCCATTGCCATCGCAATGCCAGTGTTGCCACTGGTCGCTTCGATCAAAGTGTCGCCCGGTTTAATGTCGCCGCGTTTTTCGGCGTGAATAATCATCGACAAAGCGGGTCGATCTTTGACCGAACCGGCTGGATTATTGCCTTCCAGCTTTGCCAAAATCACATTAGAAGTGTGCCCTGGAATGCGTTTAAGCTGCACCAAAGGCGTGTTGCCGACGACATCGTCGATTTGTTTATACATTTCACCGCTTTCAATATTCTAAATTTTCACCATTGCTGCGCGATAAAAATGCGCTCGACAATGATAGTATGCCGCCCATATTTTTTCACCCTAATCTCATCAATTATGGCTACGTCCACTCTAATTAATTCGCTGGTCGGCGGTTTGCTCATCGGTAGCGCCGCCTCGCTATGGCTGTGGCTTAACGGTCGTATCGCCGGCATCAGCAGCATTATTGTCAATTTACTGTTTTCTAAAGCGCGCACTTGGCCAAGTTTATTCGCCATCAGCATTATCGCGGGCGCCTTTATTTATTACGCGCTCGGTGGACAACCACCGACGCCGCGCCCCAATTTTCCCGCCTGGTTATTGATAGTCGCCGGCATCTTAATCGGCTTTGGCACTTCGCTGTCGCACGGTTGCACCAGTGGTCACGGGGTGTGCGGATTGGGTCGCTTGTCGCTGCGCTCGCTGGTTGCCACCGTCACTTTTTTAATCGCCGGCATCGCCACCACTTTTGTGGTTCGCCATATTTTCGGGATTTTCTAAATGAACAATATTGTGACCTTGATCGTTGGTTTAATTTTCGGCTTCGGACTCGCTTTGGCGGGCATGACGCAGCCGCAAAAAGTATTGGCATTTCTAGATGTCGCCGGCAATTGGGATGCCAGTTTGCTATTTGTTTTAGGTGGTGCTGTCAGCGTCACCGTCATCAGCTTTCGATTTATTTTGAAGCTGGAAAAACCGCTGTTGGCACCCGCTTTTATTCTCAGCGAATTACATCAAATTGATAATAAATTGGTGATCGGCGCCACGCTTTTTGGCATCGGTTGGGGCATCAGCGGTTATTGCCCTGGTCCGGCCATCGCCAGCTTTGCTGCACCTAATTGGGAAATTTGGGTATTTTTCCCAGCGCTGATCGCAGGCTATTTATTGCACCGGTTTTGGTTTGCGCCACAGCCGAAAAAAGAAACCAATTCGACGCCAGTGTTAAAACCAAATAACGAACCGCCTGCTTGCGGGTAAAGCTAAAAACTAAAAGCCCATCCACGAAAAATAAAGTCACTGCGTATTTGGCAACGGCAATTTCACGTCTAGTTTAAAATAGCGCACTTTCACTCTTCAACAGATTTATTCTATGTCTTTTTCAATTGATATTCGCGAAGAATCTGGCGTTCGCAGCCTACATTTTGGTTCAGAATGGATACAAGGTTCGATGCGCATCGCGCGCCCTTGGCATCTGGAATTAGATTACACCCGCGAAATGATGGCCAGTTTATTGTTGCGAGGCGATGCTCGTTTTCCACGCAAAGTGTTGCTGATCGGCTTGGGCGCTGCGTCACTCACCAAATTTATTTACCGTCATTACCCACTGGCAAAATTAACCGTGGTGGAAATTGAGCCGCGTGTCGTCGCCGCGGCACGTCACTTTTTTAAGTTACCGGAAGATCCGTTGCGGGTGAATATTGTGATCGGCGATGGCGCGGAATACATCGTCACCACCGATAAAACCTATGATTTAATTTTGGTCGATGGCTTTAACGATCACGCTCATCCAGGCAATCTCAACACGCTGCCATTTTATTTAGCCTGCCGTTCAAAACTCAGCAACGATGGCATTTTGGCGGTGAATATGCTCGGTTTATGTCGCGGCGTAAAAGGTGGTTTTGCCCATATTGAAACGGCTTTTGATAAGCGCGCACTGATGTTTCCATCGTGCGATAGCGGCAACACCATCGGCTTCGCTGCCACCGGCAACGAAATTTCTATTTCGCTGGATGATTTGAAAGATCAAGCGTTGGAGTTGAAGGAAAAAACGGGACTGAATTTATTGCCAACGATTAGCCGTTTAGAACAAGCGCAAAGTTGTCCCGGCGGTATGTTGAGTTTTTAAGACTGCAGCCATTTCATTGTTTGAATGCCCAACACCGTCATCAACAATGAACCACCCAAATGCGCGGCGATAATGCCGGTTCCCCACAGGTATTGGCCGCGCAATAACAAGGCGACGGTTTCCGCTGAGAACGTAGAAAACGTGGTCAAGCCACCTAAGAAACCGGTGATGATAAATAAACGCCATTCTGGTGACAGCCCCGGTTGCTGCATAAAAAAAGCCACCGCCACGCCCACCAAATAGCCGCCGATTAAATTGGCGGATAAGGTGCCGAGTGGTAGCTCAGAAAACAGCGGATTAAGCCAAAGTCCTAGCCCCCAGCGCAACCACGCACCAAAAGCCGCACCCAATCCAATCGCAATTAAAGTCATTAACATAGTGGCGAGATTGTATCAGTCTGTTATTTGCTGCGTTTGGCTATCAAACAAAATCAGATCTCCAGCCCGAAGCGAGGCCAACAACAGGTAGAATGCGGGTTGTTAAAACAAAGGCAAAAATATGGCTATTCAATGGTTCCCTGGACACATGACCTCGGCGCGCAAAAAAGCGGCGGAGACGATGGAGCGCATCGATGTGGTCATCGAAGTGTTAGATGCGCGTGTGCCAGAAGCCGGTAGCAATCCGATGATCCGTGAATTGCGCGAACACCGGCAACGCCCTTGCTTGAAAGTATTGAATAAAACGGACTTGGCTGATCCTGTGGTCACTAAGGCGTGGTTGGAATATTTCAATCAGCAAAAAGGTGTTAAGGCTGTGGCCGTGTCTTGCAAAAAACCTGGTGAAGCCAATAAAGTACCTAACTTATGTTTGCCGATGGCGCCCTTCCGTGGCACCTCGATCAAACCGTTGCGGATTATGATTATGGGCATTCCTAACGTGGGCAAATCGACGCTGATGAACGCTTTACTCAAACGCCGTGCGGCGAAAGTGGGCGATGAACCGGCCGTGACCAAAAGCCAGCAAAGTTTTGATTTGAACGATCACATCACGCTGATCGACACCCCGGGATTGATGTGGCCAAAAATCGCGCACGACAGCGATGGTTATATGTTGGCGGCGAGTCATTCTATTGGCCGCAATGCAGTAATCGATGAAGAAGTCGCTGCCTTTCTAGGTAATATATTGCTCGATCGTTATGCTGGTTTGGTCACTAAACGTTACGGTTGCGCCACCGCAGGTATTGATGGCCATGATCTGATCGCAGCCGTTGCCAAAAAGCGCGGCTATCGATTAAAAGGTGGCGAATATGATCTTGAGAAAGCCGCCTTAACTTTATTGCAAGATTATCGCGATGGCGCGTTAGGCAGAATTAGTTTAGAGTCACCTACATCCAGAAGTGCGATGTTAGCTGCGGCACTTGCCACACCAAGCATTTCCACCATTATTTCAACCGAGACGGTTAATAATTAACATACTAGCCACCAAAATAACGGCAAACAATTTCGGTTAGCGTTAAAATCTTAGATCGGATACGTTAATTGAAATTCCTTACTAGGCCATAAACGTGATTTCTGCTCCTGACTTTCAAAATCTAATTAAGAGTTCTCCATTATTTTTTGGTGTTCCCTTCGATATTTTGCAAGAAAAATTGGCAAACCACTCCCCGCTTAACTTGTCAGCGGGTGAGATTTTGATTTGGCCGGGAGATATCAACGACAAGCTTTACTTTATTCTCAGTGGCAGACTGAGCGTTCAATCTCAAATCAATGATGTTGAGCCGAGCGCGTTACTGGGTGAAGGCGAATGCGTCGGTGAAATGTCAATTTTAGGGGACGACCACTATTCCGCCTATGTGCTTGCCGCGACTGACTGCCAAGTGCTGGCACTCAATCAAAATACGCTGTGGGAACTAATTGAAAACAGTCATGATGCGGCGATCAATATGCTCAAAATGATGGCTAACCGTATTCGCATCGGTGGTGAATCGATCGAGAATAATTTCGAACAACGTTACGGTTTTTCTGGTCCTTCTGTCATTGATGAAGTCACCGGCCATTACAAATGGTCGCACACTCAAAAAATATTTGAACGCTTACTTTACCGTGGTAATAAATACGACCAAAGTTGCGGCTTAATTGTTTTAGAAATCGATGGCTTTAAAAACTACAACGCTTTGCATGGCGAATTAGGTGGCGATCAAGCGATACGCGCTATCGCACAGACCATTTTAAGTTGTATGCGACCACACGATTTAGCGGGCCACTTATTTGGTTGTCGCTTCGCTATTTTATTATCCAATATGAAAACTATTGCGGATGGCACGATCGCAGCGGAACGACTGAAAGAAATGATTCATCAAGCTATTATCGTATTGCCGAGCGGCGATAAGCTACCCTCCGTCACTGCCTCGCTCGGTATCAGTCAATCGCAAACCGATGATAGCTTGCTAGCATTTATCGAACACGCTGAACAGGCACTAGGACAAGCGCAAGCTGCTGGCGGTAATTGCGTGATCCAATACGTTGCTAAATAAATTAGCGCAAACCTAAGCGCAGCACAATTCCAGCAATTTTAACGCCACCGCTTCAGCACCGTTCGCCTGTGGCATCGCCGGTTTAGTCGACAACCACAAAGCATCTAATTCCTCAGCGAGATTGCCCGTCAATATTTGCGCTGAAGACACTTCGCGACACACGCCATTCCGCTTTAGCCAATCTAATAAATACGATTGTTCTGGCCAATCGCCACGCGACACATACAGCACAGGTACGCCACTGCAAGCCGCTTCGACAAACGTACCATAACCGGGTTTGGTGAGCACCGCATCGCAAGAAGCCAGCACGTCACTAAACGACAGCGATAATTGCGCCAAACTGGTCACGTCTTCGCGTTCGATTTGCCATTCTGTCGGTACCATCCAATGCACGCCGGCCAATGTCGGCCAGTTTTCCATCGGCACTCGATAATTAATGCCGCCCATACCAACCACCACTAATTTATCAGTGGTTTTTAAACCTAGCAGTCGATTAATTTCGTCACGTCTATTGCGGCCTAATTGGGCGATAGGCGCGATCGTTTGTGCATTATTTAAACTACTCATCGGCATCGTCGGTTGCACTTTATAAAACACCGCTGCGCTATTGTAAGCCTCCAACATTTGCTGATAAATCGCCTGCGCTGCTGGCGTGTCGCCCGCGTAATGCCGATACATTTCTGCCCAATTTAAACAACACATTGCAACTGCCGGAATGTTCGCTTGCTGCGCTGCCGCCAGTGATAAATACGGCACATTCGCAAGTAATACATCCGGTTTTAAAGCCGCCATTTCTACTGCCGCTACCGCCACTTTTTCAGACCAATTGGCGTGATAGTTTTGATAAGCCAGCAAACTATTGGCGACATCCACTTCCACCGCATCCAACATTTTCATCCCAAAATCAATCGCCAGGGGAATGTGCCGAAAGTCGCAGTGGAAACGTTGCTGAAGAATCGCCAACGGCACCGCACTGCGCACCGTCACCCGCAAGTCGGGCAGATGCCGCACCAGTTCATTCACCACCGGCGCGGTTTGCGCTAAATGACCAAAACCGTGCGCAGTAATATCGACTAACAGATGTTTCAAAATGGCCGAGCGATGAAGCGCAAGATTAAAGTTTTAGGAAATTGTCGCGGTAGTGTTTTAGCTCATTGATCGATTCATACACATCAGCCAGCGCTTCGTGTTTACCGTGTTTTTTCAAGGCGCTCGCCACTTCTGGTTTCCAACGCTTTGCCAACTCTTTTAAGGTGCTGACATCTAAGTTACGGTAATGGAAATATTCTTCCAACTTAGGCATCCACCGTGCCATAAAGCGACGATCTTGGCAGATAGAATTGCCACACATCGGTGAGGTGCGAATCGGCACATATTCTTTTAAAAAATCCAGCATCTGCGCTTCGACCATCGCTTCATTGAGCGTAGAAAGTTTAATTTTTTCGATCAAACCTGATTTACTGTGCGTCGATTTATTCCAATTATCCATGCCGTCCAGCACGCTATCAGGTTGATAAAGCACCAACACTGGCGCTTCCGCCACAGTATTTAAATCGCCATCGGTAATCACTATCGCGATCTCAATTACCCTATCCGTGTCGGGGACAAGTCCGGTCATTTCCATATCCAACCAAACAAGATTGTTCTGATTCTGTGCCATAATCCGTCGCCTTTTTTATATAAATTTGCGGCACATTGTCGCACAGCACAGACCCATAATCCAATGACCCTACTTACCAACGACGTCGCCGCCTTTTTTGTCTCCGCGCTTATTTCTAATGCGCTGATTAAACTTTGGCTCGCCATCCGCCAATTGAACCACGTGGAAGAACATCGCGAGCAAGTGCCAGCTGAATTTCGAGAAAAAATTGATCTTGCTTCGCATCAAAAAGCCGCCGATTACACCTGCGCCAAAGTAAATTTTTCGATGCTCACCATCATTTTCGACAGCATCGTCTTATTCGCCCTCACGCGCGGTGGCGTCATTCAACATTTATGCGATTGGTCAGCCCAGACATTTACGAATCCGCTGTTGCAAGGCGTCAGCTTAATCGTCGCCGTGCTAGTCATTTCGTCGCTGCTAGAAATTCCGTTTAATCTTTACAACACCTTCGTCATCGAAGCGCGCTTCGGTTTCAACAAAACCACGTGGGGTTTGTATTTGGCCGATACCGTTAAAGGTGTGTTGCTAGGTACCGCTTTAGGATTGCCCCTGCTGTTTGGCGTGTTGTGGCTAATGTCGGCGATGGGCGACTATTGGTGGTTATATGTTTGGTTGGTTTGGGTGACATTTAATCTCGCCCTGCTATTTATTTATCCGACTTTTATCGCGCCGATCTTTAATAAATTTAAACCGATACAAGACGACGCGTTGAAAACACGCATCGAAAGTTTGCTGCAAAAATGCGGCTTCGCTAGCAGCGGTTTATTCGTAATGGATGGCAGCAAACGCAGCGCGCACGGCAACGCTTATTTCACCGGCTTTGGCAAAACCAAACGCATTGTTTTTTTCGATACTTTATTAGAGCGTCTAACCGGCAACGAAATTGAAGCAGTGTTGGCGCACGAACTTGGTCATTTCAAACATCACCACGTCATTAAACGCATTGTTTACACGTTTATAATCAGCCTCGGCTTCTTGTGGTTGCTGGCACAACTTGTTAATTCAACTGGTTTTTATAACGGCTTGGGCGTCACCAGCCAAAGTACCGCCAGCGCCCTCTTATTATTTTTCATCGCGTTACCGACTTTCACTTTTTTATTTCAACCGCTGAGTGCCGCCTATTCCCGCAAACACGAATTTGAAGCCGATCGTTACGCCGCACAACAAACCGATGCCCGTGACTTGGTTACGGCACTGGTGAAGTTATATCAAGACAACGCCAAAACGCTGACACCTGATCCGCTATATGCTAATTTTTACGAATCGCATCCGCCAGCGCTAGAACGCATCACTCAGTTACAAAAACTATGAGCGAGTTGTTAAACGGACAAGTCGTCGCTGCATTTGGTCGACATTATTCGGTAGAAATTGCTGGGGGTGAGATTTTAGAATGTGTGCCACGCGGTAAAAAAAGTGACGTCGCCTGTGGTGATTTAGTTGAAATTCAGCGCAATTCAGCTAATCAAGGCGTCATCGAACGCATCTTGCCGCGCAGTTCGCTACTCCATCGCTCGGTTATTCATCGTGAAAAATTGATTGCCGCCAACGTCACTCAGTTGATTGTGGTGGTCGCCACCGAACCTTCTTTCAGCGATGAATTATTAGCGCGCAGTTTGATCGCCGCTCATAATCAGCAAATTAAACCCCTAATCATTCTCAATAAATGTGATCTACCAACAGCCAAGGCGGCCGCCACGTTGCAACCGTATCGCGACATTGGCTATCCCGTTTTAGAACTCAGCGCCAAAGAAGATATCAGCGCCTTGCGCCCATGGTTACAAGGTCACAATAGCGTATTGGTGGGACAATCGGGGATGGGGAAATCGACCTTGATTAACAACTTGTTGCCAGAGGCTAAAGCCGCCACCCGCGAGATTTCAAGCGTATTAGATTCAGGTAAGCACACCACCACTCACGCGCGGCTTTATCACCTCAACGCCGATAGCAATCTAATCGACTGCCCCGGCGTTCAAGCGTTCGGCTTGCATCACTTAACGCTGGGTGAAATCGAACATGGCTTTGTCGAATTTTCCGCCTATTTAGGTCAATGTCGTTTTCGTGATTGCCAGCATTTGCACGAACCGAATTGCGCTATTTTGGAAGCAGTAAAAGCAGGCAAAATTAACGCGCGACGCTTGGCGTTATTTCAAAGCATTACTCGGCAAAGTTGAGATCAGTACGACTTGTCGTTAGCAGACTTAGGATAAATCACGTCACCCTGCAGCAACGCTGACTTGCCACCAGATTCGCGAACAACTTCACCTTCAACCACATTTTCATCACCGAACGAAGACTGCTGACGAAAAGACTGTTGCTGAAAAGCACTGCGTAATTGCTTACGCAAAGCGCGTGTTTTCCACCACCAATATGCCAACAATACAACGGCAAAAATCACCACATAAATAAATAGAAAAAAAGCTGCCGTCAGTATCACGGCGAGTGCGATCAAACTCAGCAAAAATCTGAAGATTCTCATGGCGGGCGTGGTTGCCTGTGTGCCCAAATTAATTTTCATTCGCATCTTACTTTCATACAATTTTGCAAGGAATCGCGGCATCTTCATCAAAGCTATAAACCGAACACATCCGATGATAGCCGTCGGCGATGATCACTTTACCATTTTCCTGATCTCGCACCAGCAACAACGGTGACAAGGCGTGACCGGCCAAAATTTTGTGATGATTTTTTTCTACATGAGAATTACTGATACCTAGCAAGGATAAATTTGAAGCGCGAAAAATATCTTTAGCTTTGAATTTTGAAATCGGCGCTTGCTTCAATCTCTGCGAAAAATGACTGACGGTAGCTGCATCATAAATTAGGCTTAAATATGATTCTGCTGCGGGATAATCGTGCTCTTCAGGATTATCTAGCCAGTTTATTGTGGCTTTAGCCATCGCCTTCGCTCCTAATGAATGGTCAAAAAACTTATAAAAGCTCGAATAAATTTTCGACGATGCCAGCAAAAAAGGCGCTGCTTTCGCAACGCCTTTAGTCTAAATTAAGCCTTAAACGGATGTCGCAGCACGATCGTTTCATCGCGATCTGGACCGGTCGACACCATATCCACCGGCACTTCGCAAATCTCCGCAATACGATGCAAATAGTTTTGCGCTTCGAGCGGTAATTCAGCAAAATTCTTCACGCCAACGGTGCTACCACTCCAACCTGGCATATCTTCATAAACCGGTTCGCAGTGTGCTAACGCGTCCGCGCCAGACGGCAGAATGTCGCTAAATTCACCGTCAATGACATAACCGACGCCGATACGCACCGTTTCCATACAATCCATCACGTCCAATTTGGTGATGCACAAACCGGATACGCCGTTAATTTGAATCGAGCGTTTCAGCGCGGCGGCATCAAACCAACCACAACGACGGGCGCGACCGGTAGTCGAACCAAATTCGTGACCTTTTTCTGCCAACATTTTGCCAACGGGATCTTGTTTGTCGAGCGCATCATAAAGTTCGGTTGGGAAAGGACCAGAGCCAACACGCGTGGTGTAAGCCTTGGTAATACCCAACACGTAATGCAGATTTTGTGGGCCAACGCCGCTACCGCTACTCGCCGCACCAGACACACAATTGCTTGAAGTGACAAAGGGATAAGTACCGTGATCAATATCCAGCAAAGCGCCTTGCGCACCTTCGAATAATAAGTTTTGACCGGCTTTGCCCGCTTCGTAAAGCGCACGTGGCACGTCCATCACCAACGGTTTAATCCGTTCCGCCAACAGCAATGTTTCGTCCAAGGTTTGTTGGAAATCGATGGTCGCAGCGTGAAAATAATTTTTCAGCACGAAGTTATGATAATCCAGCACTTCGCCTAATTTAGCGGCGAAACGTTCGCGATGGAAAATATCTTGCAAACGAATGGCACGACGCGCAACTTTGTCTTCATACGCTGGGCCGATACCGCGGCCGGTGGTGCCAATTTTGCTGGCGCCTTTCGCGAGTTCACGCGCTTTATCGATTGCTTCGTGATACGGCAAAATCAGCGGACAAGCATCCGACACACGCAACCGTTCGTAAACTTTAATGCCGGCAGCGGCTAATTTGTCCATTTCTTTCAATAATGCAGACGGTGACAACACCACGCCATTGCCGATATAACAAATCACGTCATCGCGCAAAATTCCTGATGGAATGAGGTGCAAAACGGTTTTTTCACCACCGATAACCAGCGTGTGACCCGCATTATGGCCACCTTGAAAACGCACCACACCTTGCGCGTGATCTGTTAGCCAATCGACGATTTTTCCCTTACCTTCGTCGCCCCATTGCGTTCCAATTACCACCACATTTCTAGACATAATAGTTCCTAGATGACATTCAAATATTTGATTTAACGACCGCCCATTGACCATCGCGCAACACCAATTCGCGATCGCAATTTAATTCAGCACCCTGTTCTTTTTGTCCCAATAAATCGACCACCACCACTTCACCGCTAGCGCGCAACTGGGCGATTTCAGCCGCCAAATTAGCATCTTTTAAGTGCGGCGCTTTGATGCCTTTAGCTAAAGATTGCTTGATCAACAAACCATGAAGTTGACGCAAATCCATACTAAAACCGGTGGCAGCGCGAGCTCGACCAAAACTCTTACCGACGTCATCGTAACGACCGCCAACCGCAATCGCATCGTGACTGCCGGCGTGATAAGCCGCAAACACCATGCCGCTGTGATAGTGATAACCGCGCAATTCAGCCAGATCAATACCGATGGTCGCCGCGCCATTTAAGTGCGTAGCGGCTTGTTCAAGATCATTGAGTGCGGCGGTTAATTCAGCGTAATTTGGCAAAATAGCGCGTGCTTTGGCAATGACATCAAGCCCGCCATACAATTGCGGCAAGGCTAGCAATGCCATCTGAATCATCGGCGGCAAATCCACCACCAAAGCTTCTAACGCGGGCACATCTTTACGCTGCAAGGCGCTAAATAATTCGGCTTCTAAGGCGGCTTGAATGCCGCCATATTTAACCAAACTGCGGAATACTGCAACGTGGCCGAGATCGAAATGCACGCCCTCAATGTTCAATTTTGCCAACACTTCCAGCGCTAACTTTTGAATTTCTAAATCGCTATCGATGCCGCTGTGACCATACAATTCAGCGCCGATTTGCAACGGTTCGCGTGTCCGCATCAAGCCTGACGGTTGCGTATGCAATACAGTACCGGCGTAACACAAGCGCGTCACACCTTGCTGATTCAACAATTGTGCGTCAATCCGCGCCACTTGCGGCGTGATGTCAGCGCGCAATGCCAGCGTGCGACCGCTTAATTGATCGACCAATTTAAAGCTGCGCAAATCCAATTCGCCACTGCTATTGATCAACAAGGATTCGGCGTATTCCAACATCGGTGGCGCCACCAATTGATATCCTGAGCGGCGCAATAAGTCGATCACATCGCGGCGCATTGTTTCCACGCGCCACGCTTCGTCCGGCAACATATCTTGAATAAATTCAGGCAACAACCAATTTTGCATTTCGTTATTTCATCCAGTAAATCAGTAACAGACCGCTTAACATTAAAGTCAGCCCAAAAAATCGAATTTGTCCATCGTGTAATTTAGCGATTTTGATCAAGGTTTCGCGCCAAGCCGCTGGAAATAAAAATGGCATCAAGCCTTCTATCACCAACATCAAACCCAGCGCGACCAACCAATACTCAACCATCAACTTACTTACCGCCTTTACCCGCACTCTTTAAATATTTAAAGAAAGCGGAGCTTGGGTCTAGCACCATCACATCGCTTTTGTTCTTAAACGTTTGTTTGTAGGCGTCCATGCTGCGATAGAACGAGAAAAACTCGGTATTTTTACCAAAGGCTGAGGCATAAACCTTAGCGGCTTTCGCGTCGCCCTCACCTTTTAGTTTTTGCGCATCGCGATAGGCTTCGGCCAAAATAACTTCACGTTGTTTATCAGCATCGGCGCGAATTTTTTCACTTTCCGCATTACCGGTCGCCCGCAATTCATTGGCAACGCGCTTACGTTCCGCATCCATCCGACGATAAACCGATTCGCTAATTTCCACAGGGAAATCGACGCGTTTCAAACGGACATCCAGCACTTCTACGCCAATTTTGCGCGCATCAGCATCGGCCTTGGTGCGCAACACTTTCATAATTTCTTCGCGCTCGCCAGACACCACTTCGTGTATCGTCCGTTTACCGAATTCTTCACGCATACTGGAATTAACGGTCTGCATCAAACGCGTATTGGCACGCGCTTCGTCGCCACCGACGCTGATGTAGTACTGACTGACGTCAATAATCCGCCATTTCACAAACGAATCGACCGAGACGTTTTTCTTCTCAGCGGTAATAAAACGCTCAGGCTCAGCGGTATCCAACGTCAAAATGCGCGAATCAAAGAACCGCACGTTTTGCACCAGCGGAATTTTGAAATACAGCCCCGGCGCAGTTTTAGTACCCACCACTTCACCCAATTGAAAGACAATCGCCGTTTGCCGTTGATCAACTACAAACGCACTCATGCTCACCAATATCAGCGCCACCACGACGCCAATCAAAATACTTCCGACACTCTTTTGCATTATCGTGACTCCCTCTCGCGACCGCGCAACGGTTCGCGCACCAACGGTTCGTTGGTCGGTACCGAAGCAGGGAACTGCTCGGCATTATTGGCTGGCTTCGCCGCCGCGTTCGCTGGAACTGTTTCAGCCACTGGCGCAGTGCCTGGATTGGTGCTTTGAATCAGCTTGTCCAACGGTAAATACAGCAAGCTACTATTGCCGCTTTTCTGATCAACCATCACTTTGCTGCTGTTAGACATAATCTGCTGCATGGTGTCGATATACATCCGCTCACGCGTCACCTGTGGTGCTTTTTCGTACTCCACTAAGATCTGTTTAAAGCGGCTAGCATCACCTTCGGCATTCGCGATCACGCGCTGTTTATAACCTTCAGCTTCTAACAATAAACGTGATGCCGCGCCCTTAGCTTTTGGCACCACATCGTTGGCGTAAGCTTGACCTTCATTCTTTTGGCGTTCGCGATCTTGGCCCGCTTTCACCGCATCATCAAACGCTGCTTGAACTTGCTCAGGTGGCTGGGCATTTTGCATGGTGACTTTGCTCACCATAATCCCTGATTTATAGCGATCCAAAATATCCTGTATCAATTTTGTTGTTGAAGCCGCCACTTGTTCGCGACCTTCGTACAACACAAAGTCCATTTTATTTTTACCAACCACTTCGCGAATCGCCGTTTCGGCTGCTTGCCGCACGTTCTCTTCGGGCGAACGATTGTTGAACAAATAATCTGCCGGATCTTTTAGGAAAAATTGCACTGCAAACTGAATGTCGATGATATTTTCATCATCGGTCAGCATCAGCGATTCTTTTAGAATTTTGTTTTTAACGTTTTCGCGATAACCCACCTCAACCGTGCGAACTTGGCTCAAACTGACCACTTCCACACTTTCAATTGGGAAAGGCAAATGCCAACGCGGACCTGGTGGGGTCGCTTCAAGATATTTACCAAAGCGCATCACGACACCACGCTGACTAGCATCCACAATATAGAAACCACTGGCCAGCCAAAGCAACGCGACGATGACAAAAATTAAACTCAAGCCGCCTTGCAATCCTGGAGGCGTGAAATTACCGCCACCGCCATTGCCCGATGGTGTGTTTTTATTGCCAAACAGTGCCTGAATTTTTTTATTCAAATTGCGCAGAATTTCTTCCAAATCCGGCGGGCCACCACTATTTTTATTGCCCCATTGCGGGTCATTCAAAGCCATATTGCTTACCTTTTATCAATCAATGATTATTTAACGGATGCCACTCTTGCAATGTCTGAGCCGCTGCTGGCGCATCACGAACTTCAATCAAAGCCGCCTTTAAATCATCCAATCCAGCGCCAGTTTTAGCGCTCAAATTAATGGCGACGATTTTAGCATATTCATCGCGTTTCACGCCTGCTGCCAAACCCTGCAAATCAATCTTGTTATAAACCACAATCTGCGGAATTGCCTGTGCACCAATTTCCGTTAACACTTTATTCACCTCAGCGATTTGATCATGACGCTCAGGACTATTCACATCGACCACGTGCAACAGCACGTCAGCCTGTGCGGTTTCTTCCAGCGTACTGCGGAAAGCAGCCACCAAACCGTGCGGTAAATGGCGAATAAACCCGACCGTATCGGACAAAATCACTTGCACCGGACTGTCACCTTCCAAGAAAATCTTTCTTGAAGTGGTATCAAGCGTCGCAAAAAGCTGATCGGCGGCATACACATTGGCATTGGTTAAGCGATTAAACAGCGTCGATTTACCCGCATTGGTATAACCGACAATCGATACCGATAGCACTTCCGAACGATTGCGCGAACGACGTTGAATCTCACGTTGCTTCTTTAATTTTGCCAAACGCTCTTTTAGCAAATGGACGCGCCGATCAAGTTTGCGACGATCTAATTCAAGTTGAGTTTCACCTGGACCACGTGCGCCAACAGCAAACTTTTGCTGGCCCATATCGGTATTCATGCCAGCCAAGCGCGTGGAAAGATATTTCAGTTGTGCCAATTCGACCTGCACTTTACCTTCGTGCGATTGCGCGCGCAAAGCAAAAATATCAAGAATCAGCATCGTGCGATCGATCACCCGCGCATTGATTTTGGCAGCTAGATTGCGCATTTGCGCCGGCGTCAGATCGTGATTAAAAATCACCAGCGGCACTTCCATTTCTTCAACCAGCGCGGCGATCTCCTCGACCTTGCCGGTGCCAGCGAACAAAGCAGCATCTGGTTTCTGCCGTTTACCTTCAATCAGCGCGACCGTCTCCACGCCGGCACTTTCTGCCAGCAAGCGTAACTCTTCCAAACTCTCAGCGTAATCGGGCGCACCAAAATCCAAGCTGACTAACACCGCCGCGTTCGACGCGGTTGTTGACTCCGACATCAGTCTGCTTCGTAAGGAATGGTGACGGCACGCGCCGGAACAATAGTAGAAATCGCGTGTTTATAAACCATCTGCGTTACCGTATTTTTTAGCAGCACGACATATTGATCGAAAGATTCGACTTGTCCTTGCAACTTAATACCGTTAACGAGATAAATAGCGACCTGCACATGTTCCTTACGTAAAATATTCAGGAACGGGTCTTGTAGTTGTTGCCCTTTTGCGCTCATGGGATGTCTCTGTGTTGGTTATAGACGGATGCGCACTCTACTGGATTTTTAAGCGGCTGACTAGCGCAAATGCGGAACAAAGGTCGCTAGAAATAGGACGAATTTACGGCTTGATCTCGACTTCGACCCCAGCCTCAACACTATCAAATAGCTCAATCATGTCTTCATTGTTCATCCGAATGCAGCCGTGAGAACCGGGCTGACCTAGCTGCGTGGTATCGGGCGTGCCGTGAATGTAAATATAGCGGCGCATCGTGTCACAACTTCCCCAACGATTAAATCCCGGCTCTTTACCGCACAACCACAGGATGCGAGTCAAAATCCAATCGCGATTAGGATAGCGCTCACCTAATTGCGGCGTATAAATTTCAGCGGTTGGTCGCCGCCGCACCAACACAGCATTCAGCGGCAGACCCGTGCCAATCTTGGCACGAATTACATGTTTTCCGCGTGGCGTGCAGAAACTACCGCTTTCTTCACCGACACCATTCGCGCCTGAAGAAATCGCATAGCGGCGTAATTCAGCACCAACGTCATTCAACAACGTAAGCGACTGACTTAAAATATCAATATTAATTTTCATGGCACAGGCGGAGCGACCAAACTGACAGAATGAAAGGAGGCATCACAATTATTTATATTTTCGAAACTGCCCGACCACCACGCCGAAAATTTCCAGATTGCGCAGCGGACGAATAATCGGATAAGCCGGATTAGCAGGAATCAGTGTGTATTGGTTTTTCTCTTTACCTAAAGTTTTAAGCGTGAACTCATTATCAACAATCGCAATCACGACATCGCCGACTTGAGCCACATTACGTTTTTCCACCACCACCGTATCGCCCGGCATAATACCAAGGTCGATCATCGAATCGCCTTTGACATTCACCAGCACCGTGCTTGAGGGGTTATTCACCAGAAATTCATCTATAGTCAACGTGTCATAGCGCATATCACCGGCAGCAGCAGGCAAACCAGCACGCACACTATCAAAGATAGGGCGCTCGAAGAAGCGTGAACCCGGCTTCAACCGTTTTTCTGGCGTTGACTCTAAAAAACATTGCAATTTAAGTCGCGCTACCAAAGCCGCCACCGGCGACTTCGATTTAAATCCGAGCAAAGCCATCACCGTAGAATACGGCGGCAACACGCCATGATCAGCGTAATAGTCTTGAAGTTTTGCGAGATGAGCTGCGTCTTGTTCCATAAGACGAACAATAATAGAACGAGCGTTCTATTGTCAACCAAGAAATTAAAAATAATTTGGGATGATGTGAGAAATATTGAGAATCGACATAAAAATGGCCCAAACCTTACGATTTGGGCCATTTTTTGGACCACTTGTACAGTACAAAAATATTACTATTCTTAAATTACTGCACAGACCCATTTGGCGGAGTGGACGAGACTCGAACTCGCGACCCCCGGCGTGACAGGCCGGTATTCTAACCAACTGAACTACCACTCCAAAAACTATAAAACTGGTGGGTGCTGACGGGTTCGAACCGCCGACAATCGCCTTGTAAGGGCGGTGCTCTACCAGCTGAGCTAAGCACCCGATGAAGCCGACATTATACTGAAACTTTCGTTTATTGCTAGCTTAAAATGCATAAAACTTAATTTCAGGAGTTAAAAAATATCCATCTTATTGAGTTTATTTGCCAAATTTTATTGGCAAATAAACATTTTGTTGAAAAATTTTCACTTGTTAATGTGTGGTTTTGCAGATTTTCGCAAAACTACACACATACTTTATCAATGCTTGATTAATCCACCATCCGCTGCTTGCTGAGTAGCAGGCAAAACATTTGCAACCACCTCAGGTTCTGGCAAAGGTTCTGGCTTCCTTTCGAGTGCAATCGCCAACACTTGCTCTATCCATTTCACTGGATGAATTTCAAGTTTGTTTTTTACACTATCGGGAATTTCAACCAAATCCTTGGTATTCTCTTCCGGAATCAGCACCAATTTAATGCCACCACGTTGCGCTGCCAGCAGCTTTTCTTTCAAACCGCCAATCGGCAACACTTCGCCGCGCAAGGTAATTTCACCGGTCATTGCCACATCAGCACGAACTGGAATACCGGTTAAAGCGGAAACAATTGCGGTGCAAATACCGGCCCCGGCACTTGGTCCATCTTTCGGCGTCGCACCTTCTGGCAAGTGAATATGTAGATCTTTCTTTTCGTAGAAATTATCTTCAATACCCAAGCTACGGGCACGACTACGAACCACGCTCAACGCCGCCTGAATCGATTCTTGCATCACATCACCCAGCGTTCCAGTGGTGGTAGTTTTACCTTTACCTGGCAACACGGCGGTTTCGATGGTCAGCAATTCACCGCCCACTTCCGTCCACGCCAAACCAGTGACTTGACCCACTTGATTATGTTTTTCAGCGATGCCGTAACTAAAATGACGAACGCCCAAATAGGTGTCTAAATTTTCCGAAGTGATGGCAACTTGCCCTTCACTCTTTTTAATCAGCAGCGACTTCACTACTTTACGGCAAATCTTTGACAATTCGCGCTCTAAACTACGCACACCAGCTTCGCGAGTGTAATAACGCAAAATATCGCGAATGGCACTTTCAGAAACCGAAATTTCCTCATCTTTTAAGCCATTATTTTTGATTGCCTTCGGCAACAAATAACGGGTAGCAATATTGACCTTTTCATCTTCGGTATAGCTCGACACATGAATAATCTCCATCCGATCCAGCAATGCCGCAGGAATATTCATACTATTTGAAGTCGCCACAAACATCACGTCCGACAAGTCATATTCCACTTCAGCGTAATGATCAATGAAGGTATGATTTTGTTCAGGATCAAGCACTTCGAGCAGAGCTGAAGACGGATCGCCACGGAAATCCATGCCCATTTTATCCACTTCATCCAACAGGAATAATGGATTTTTCACCCCAACTTTGGTCATATTTTGCAAAATTTTACCTGGCATCGAACCGATATAAGTCCGGCGATGACCGCGAATTTCTGATTCGTCACGCACGCCACCTAGCGACATCCGCACAAATTTTCGATTCGTCGCCCGCGCAATCGATTGCCCCAGCGAGGTTTTACCGACGCCAGGTGGCCCAACCAAACATAGAATAGGGGCCTTCATTTTATCGACGCGCTGTTGCACTGCTAGATATTCAACGATGCGTTCTTTTACTTTTTCCAGTCCGTAGTGATCAGCTTCCAGCACATCTTCGGCCGCTTTCAAATCGGTACTGATTTTAGTTTTTTTCTTCCACGGCAAACCAATTAACACGTCGATAAAATTACGCACGACGGTCGCTTCAGCCGACATCGGCGACATTAGTTTCAATTTTTTCAGCTCAGCGTCGACTTTCGCACGCGCTTCTTTCGGCATGTGTGCCGCTTTAATTTTCTTCTCGATTTCTTCGATATCGGCGCCGTCTTCGCCCTCTCCCAATTCTTTTTGAATCGCTTTAACCTGCTCGTTCAAATAATATTCGCGCTGACTTTTTTCCATCTGCCGCTTCACGCGACCGCGAATACGCTTTTCCACTTGCATAATATCCAACTCAGCTTCCAACAAGCCTAGCAAATGTTCCAGACGTTTGCGCACGTCAAAAATTTCCAACACTTCCTGCTTTTGCTCCAACTTAAGTGGCAAGTGAGCGGCGATGGTATCAGCCAAACGACCCGCGTCATCAATCCCTGCCAATGAAGTCAAAATCTCGGGCGGAATTTTTTTATTTAGTTTCACATATTGATCAAACTGATTAATCAGCGCACGGCGCATCGCTTCGACTTCAGGACCAACACTATCATCCGCCACAACCACCGTCACTTCAGCATCAAAATGTGACTTATCGTCAAATATACTCAACACTTTTGCCCGTTGCGTCCCTTCGACCAGCACTTTGACCGTGCCATCAGGTAGTTTCAACATTTGCAAAATATTGGCGATGCTACCGATACGATAAATGTCATCTAGCGACGGCTCATCTTTTGCGGCGGATTTTTGCGCTACCAGCACGATACTTTTGCCGGCTTCCATCGCCGCTTCCAGCGCTTTAATCGATTTAGCTCGACCAACAAATAGCGGAATAACCATATGCGGAAACACCACCACATCGCGTAGCGGCAACAATGGATACAAATTTGTGTCGGTTGAAATTACTTCGTTTTCGGCCATGATATTTTCTCTTAATTGAGGAGTCTGCCGTAGATGGGGACGGGCTTGAGCAATTCAAGCCCAGAAAATCCCCACTTTTTATGCTGCTTTAGTCGCTTCTGCGTACACCAATATAGGTTTGATTTCGCCAGCACCATTTTCACCCAACACCACTTTGCTAACATTTTCCAATGAGGGCAAATCAAACATCGTATCCAGCAAGGATTGTTCCAAAATCGAACGCAAACCACGTGCGCCCGCTTTACGGACCAATGCTTTTTTGGCAATCAGATTTAGCACGCCTTCGTGGAATTCCAACTCAACACCTTCCATCGAAAATAGCTTTTGATATTGCTTAGTTAAGGCATTTTTTGGTTGTGTTAGAATCTGAATCAGCGCCGCCTCATCCAAACCTTCCAAGGTTGCCACGACCGGTAAACGGCCGACAAACTCTGGAATCAAACCAAATTTAATCAAATCTTCAGGTTCAACTTCGTTCAACATTTTGCCGACGTCTTTGTCGTCAACTCGTTTGCTCAAGTTGGCCGAGAAGCCGATGCTGGCTTTTTCAGAACGATTGCGAATCACTTTTTCCAAGCCGTCAAACGCGCCACCACAAATAAATAAAATATTGGTGGTATCGACTTGCAAGAAATCAGTATTGGGATGCTTGCGCCCGCCTTGTGGCGGAATCGCCGCTTTGGTGCCTTCAATCAATTTCAACAAAGCCTGCTGCACGCCCTCACCCGACACATCGCGAGTAATCGAAGGATTGTCAGACTTACGCGAAATCTTGTCGATTTCGTCAATATAAACAATGCCACGCTGCGCTTTTTCAACATCGTAATCGCAGGCTTGCAATAATTTCTGAATGATATTTTCTACGTCTTCGCCCACATAACCGGCTTCAGTTAGCGTGGTCGCATCGGCCATCACAAACGGCACATTCAACAAGCGCGCCAGCGTTTGCGCCAATAAAGTTTTGCCAGAACCGGTTGGACCTATCAGCAAAATATTACTTTTCGACAACTCAACGCCATCTTTATCGGTATTTTTTAAACGCTTGTAATGGTTATAAACCGCCACCGATAAAATCTTCTTCGCTAGCGGTTGACCGATGACATATTCATCCAGCTTTTTGCAAATTTCATGGGGTACCGGCAAATCGTTTTTATCCGTTTGCTCACCACCAATGGCCGCTAAGGATTCTTCGCGAATAATGTCGTTACACAATGCGATGCATTCGTCGCATACGAACACCGATGGACCGGCAATCAGCTTGCGAACTTCGTGTTGGCTCTTACCGCAAAATGAACAGTACAGTAATTTCTCGCCTTGTTTTTTATCTGATGCCATATATCCCCGACTTATTAAGCGCGCTTATCCAGCACCTGATCAACCAATCCATAATCCTTAGCCTGCACCGCGGTTAGGAAATTATCCCGTTCGCTATCGCGTGAAATCTCTTCAACCGTGCGACCGGTATGTTCTGCCATCAAGGTATATAGCCGTTCGCGTAAACTCAAAATATATTTTGCGTGAATTTCAATATCGCTTGCTTGACCTTGGAAACCGCCCAGTGGTTGATGAATCATCACGGTCGAATTTGGCAGTGCAAAACGCTTATCCTTGGCGCCCGCTTGCAACAAAAATGCGCCCATCGAAGCCGCCATACCGATACACAAGGTCGACACTTGCGGCTTGATAAATTGCATTGTGTCATAAATCGCCATACCGGCCGAAATCGAACCGCCAGGCGAATTAATGTACAAATGAATATCTTTTTCAGGATTTTCTGATTCCAAGAACAACAATTGCGCGACCACCAAATTGGCCATTTGATCGTTAATCGGACCGACCAGAAAAATCACGCGCTCCTTTAGCAAACGCGAGTAAATATCGTAAGCGCGTTCGCCGCGACCGCTGGTTTCAATCACCATCGGGATCATTCCAATATCGCTCGGCTCCATCGTCTGTTGGAGTGCAGGGTTTATCATTTAGTTGTTCTCCATCAAAGCATCAAAATCAACCGTTTGATCAGTGACTTTTGCGCCAGCCATCACCCAAGCCACGACGTTATCTTCCAACGCCAAGTTTTCAATTTCTTTCAGGCGCGATAGATCGCTGGTGTACCAACGAATCACTTCGGCTGGCGATTGATAGCTTTCTGCATATTCAGTCAGCAACGCTTTAACTTGATCCGATGTGGCAGCCAATTCGTGTTTAGTCACCAATTCCGACAAAATCAAACCGAGCTTCACGCGTTTAGTGGCACGTTCGGCAAACAACTCTAGCGGCAATTTCATGTCAGCTGGCAATTTAATACCCCGCGCTTCCATATCGGCACGACTTTGCTGCATCAAGTTTTGCGATTCAGATTCAACCAGCGACTTAGGCACGTCTAATACGCCCACTTTCAACAAAGATTCCATCGCGTGATCTTTGTTGCGCACTTTAATACGACGTTGCGCTTCGCGATTTAGGTTGCTACGAATTTCTACTTTCAACTTCTCAACATCGCCGTCTGCAATGCCCAAAGACTTGGCAAATTCAGCATCCAGTACCGGCAAAATTGGCTCTTCAACTTGATGCACGGTGACTGCGAAAGTCACTTGCTTGCCGGCCACGTCTTTGCCGTGATAATCCGCAGGGAAAGTCAGTTCGAAAGACTTGGTTTCGCCTGCTTTAGCACCGATGATACCGGCTTCAAACTCTGGCAACATCCGACCTACGCCTAATTCCAATTTGATATCTTTAGCTTCGCCGCCTTCAAACACAACGCCATCTAAGGTGCCGGTGAAGTCGATGCGAACTTGATCGTGGTTTTGCGTCGAGCGATCCACCGTCGTGAATACCGCACGTTGTTTACGCATCGTATTAATCGTTTTTTCAACATCAGCATCGGCCAAAACGAAGGCTTCACGCATGACAGCTTCAGCTGAAATATCGCCGATCTTAACTTCTGGATAGACTTCAAAGCTCGCACTATATTCGATTTCGGCAGCGTTCAAATCAGCTGTTTTTAATTCAAATTTTGGGTAGCCCGCAACGTGTAATTTATTTTCATCAGCAGCTTCATAAAAAGAACTTTGCAACTTTTCGCCCAGCACCTCTTGTTGAATTTGCGCGCCATATTGTTGCTCTAAAATCTTGACTGGTATTTTGCCAGGACGAAAACCAGCCACTTTGGCGGTGCGTCCAACACGTTTCAGTCTAATTTCCATTTCGCTACGAAGTTGCGCTTGTGGAATGGATACATTTAAACGGCGCTCTAAACCGCCCAGGGTTTCTAAACTCGACATACTTAACTTCCCTTGATTGAGATTGATAATTAATAAATTACAAAGGCATAGCCAATATTGACTATGCCAACTCACCCGCCAAACATATGCTCGCTGCTAAAACTTGAGAGATGTCACGCAAAAACGGCTGGAATAATACCCGAAACACGACAATACAACACAAAATCGACTGAGCAATACATTACAAGCGGGCATAAATCGCTTGATACATCTCAGCGCTTTTTTGCCATCCAAAATCTTTTTTCATTCCGTTCGTTTGTACCGCATGCCACATTTTTTTATCGCGATACACTTTTAACGCACGTTGTGCTGTCCGCATTAATTCTAGCGCTGACATCTCGTCAAACACAAACCCGCTCGCTTCGCCGGTCGCCAAGGTAGCCGCACGACAATTCACCACCGAATCAATCAAACCACCGGTCGCGTGAACAATCGGTGGCGTGCCGTAGCGTTGACTATACATTTGATTAAGACCGCATGGCTCAAAACGCGATGGCATCAAAAATAAATCCGCACCCGCTTCAATTTGATGCGACAAAGCCTCATCAAATCCGACGTAAGCACTAATCGAACCCGAATGCTGATGCACCAATTCCAAAACCTGCCGTTGCATTTCAGCATCGCCACTACCCAGCAAAACCAGCTGCGCACCTGACGCCACCAATTGCGGTGCGATTTCCAGCACCAAATCAAGCCCTTTTTGGTGGGTAAATCGACTGACCAAACCAAACAGCGGTGTATCGGCGTCAACGTGCAAGCCCATTCTTTGTTGCAATTTTGCTTTATTGATTGCCTTACCGCTCAAATCATCGATCGTATAAGCCGCTGGCAAATGGTGATCTTGAGCGGCATTCCATTCGACGTTATCGATGCCATTCAAAATCCCAGTTAAATCGCCGCTACGCGTACGCAACAATCCTTGCAAACCAAAGCCTAATTCATCCGTCTGAATTTCTTGCGCATACGATGGACTGACCGTGGTGATATGTTTTGAATAAAACAAGCCCGCTTTCATAAACGACAAATGGCCATAAAACTCCACGCCATTCGGCTGAAAACACTGCCAAGGCAAACCCACATTCATAATGGTGTGTGCCGGAAACATCCCCTGAAAAGCCAGGTTATGAATCGTCATCACACAGGGCGCCGCTTCCGCTGCCAAGCTTAAATACGCGGGCGTCAATCCAGTTTGCCAATCGTTACAATGCACCACTTCTGGCCGCCATTCCAAAGGTGATTCTGCACTACCGAGCACCGCCGCAATTTTAGATAACAAACCAAAGCGAATCGGATTATCGATCCAATCATGACCATGCTCATCTTGATAGGGACCACCACCACGCTGAAATAATTCAGGGCATTCGATCACATAAATCGGCACGCCATCCGCCAATATGCCAGACAACAATCTCGCTTCTGGATAAGCCGGCAGCGAGGTAAATACCGCGACTGTTTCCAGTATTGGCAATGCCGCTAATACTTTCGGATAACCGGGCAATAACACCCGAACATCCTCACCCTGTTCGCGCAACGCAACTGGCAAGGCTGCACTCACATCCGCCAAACCACCGGTTTTAATTAACGGAGCCAACTCCGACGTTGCAAACAGGACGCGCATAATTATTCAGCCTTAACTTGTGGTAGATGCCAGATTTCGCGATTGTAATCAAGAATGGTTCGGTCGCTCGAGAACTTACCGCTGGTCGCAGTATTCAAAATACTCATCCGCGTCCAATGTTTTTGATCTCGATACGCAGCTGACACCTCGCATTGTGCGTCAACATAACTTCGGAAGTCAGCAGCAGTCAACCAAGGATCCGCTGGACTGTAAATCGATTGGATAATTTCGTCGAAAATACCCGGCTCAAACATATTAAAATGACCGCTTTCTAGCAATTGCATCACGCGCTGTAATTCAGCGTCAGCCGCGATAATTTGAGCTGGATTGTAGTGACCACGCGCCGCATCAACTTCTTCTGCAGTCAAACCAAACAGAAAGAAGTTTTCCGCGCCGACTTCTTCGCGAATTTCGATGTTAGCGCCATCCAAGGTACCGATCGTCAGCGCGCCGTTCATCATAAATTTCATATTGCCGGTGCCAGATGCTTCTTTACCCGCAGTCGAAATTTGTTCAGACAATTCTGTGCCGGCACAAATCACTTCCATCGCCGACACGCGATAATCAGGCAAAAACGCCAAGCGCAATTTACCTTGGGTCATCGGGTCAGCGTTCACCACCTGAGCCACCGAATTGACCAGTTTGATAATGCGTTTAGCCATCCGATAACCTGGCGCCGCTTTACCACCAATCAACACGCAACGTGGCGTCCAATCAGCGATCTCACCACGCTTAATTCGATCGTACAAATGAATCACGTGCAACACGTTCAATAATTGACGCTTGTATTCGTGTATGCGTTTTACTTGCACATCAAACAAGGCGTCAATCGGAAACTCCACGTCACAATCACGCTTCACCAAATCCGCCAAACGCTGTTTATTGGTCTGCTTAATTGCGCGCCATTTTTTCTGGAATGACGCATCATCGGCAAACGCAATCAAACCGGTTAACGCTGACATATCCGTCAACCAACCATCGTTTTCAGCATTAATAACAGGTGATTTTGCGACCGATTTGCTGCCTTTTTTTGCCAGCACATCGGAAATTAAATTACTCAGTATCGGATTGCTCCACGCCATCCAACGTCGCGGCGTCACACCATTCGTTTTGTTGTTAAATTTTTCTGGCCACAACTCATAGAAATCGTGGAATAACTGTTCTTGCAACAAGCGTGAATGCAACTCAGCCACACCATTTACAGACACAGCAGCGACAATGGCCAAATAGGCCATCCGAACATGCTTCTCATGACCTTCTTCAATAATCGACATCCGACGTTGACGGTCGCTATCGCCAGGCCAACGTAGCGCCACTTGACGCATAAAACGCGCGTTAATTTCAAAAATAATTTCCAACAGTCTAGGCAACAGACGGCCAAACATACTGACCGACCAACGCTCCAAGGCTTCTGGCAATAAAGTATGGTTGGTATAGGCAACAGTGTGGCTGGTAATTTTCCATGCCGCGTCCCATTCCAAACCATATTCATCCATCAACAAACGCATCAACTCAGGCACCGCGCAAGTCGGATGCGTATCATTCAATTGAAAGAAATTTTTCTCAGCAAAGTTACTGAAATTAACGCCATGATCATTCACCCACTGACGCAAAATATCTTGCAAACTAGCCGATGCTAAGAAATATTGCTGACGCAACCGCAATTCTTTACCGTTTTCGCTGGCATCATTTGGATACAAAACCATCGTGATATTTTCAGCGGCATTTTTCGAGGCCACCGCTTCCGCATAACCACCTGCATTAAATTCACGCAAATCAAATTCTTCGGTCGCGGTCGCTTTCCATAAACGGAGCGTATTCACCGTACCATTGTGATAACCAGGAATTGGCACATCAAACGGCACTGCCAGTACGTCATTCGTGTGCTTCCAATAAACACGCAAGTGACCGCTACCATCTTGATGCAATTCAGTTCTGCCACCAAATTTCACCCGAGTCGCAAACTCAGGACGTTCAATCTCCCAAGGATTGCCATTGCGCAACCAGTGATCAGGCTCTTCTTGCTGATAACCGCCCTCAATCCGTTGCCGGAACATGCCATATTCGTAGCGCAAACCATAACCGGTCACTGGTAATTGCAAGGTGGCGCAGCTATCTAAAAAGCAAGCCGCCAAACGACCCAAGCCGCCATTACCTAAACCTGCATCATGCTCTTCTTCAGCCACTTCTTCCAAGGCTAAACCCAAGCGGCGCAGGGCTTCCGTAGTCGACGCTTCCACATCCAAATTCAGCATCGCATTACCCAAAGTACGGCCCATCAAAAACTCTAACGACAAGTAATAAGCACGTTTACTGTTGCTGGCTTGGTAAGCCTCATTAGTTTTTTTCCAACGCTCAACTAAACGATCTCGCAAGGAATGCGATAAGGAAGAATAAACATGGTGTGAAACCATGTTGTTGTTATCCCAACCCAAGGTGTGGCTAAAATAATGACGAAAATCTTGAACGATACTTTCAACATCCATGCCGGATGGCGCTTGTTCGGCTTTAATAGCTAATAAATTCTTCATAAATAATGGCTTGGTATGAATGATAATTCTCCTAATTTCAGTAATCGTTTAGGGCTGCAAAGTTTAGTTACTTGCCCCAGCAAAAAATTTATTCCCGATTATAACAGCCGAGCCCCTCACACTTACAAGCCGCTCAGCACTTTAATGTGCGCCACAGCACTGCGACCTAGGGCATTCAGCGCATAACCACCTTCTAACAATGACACGATACGACCTTGCGAATATTTGACCGCCAGGTGTTTTAACTGCTCTGTCACCCATTCATAATCGGCTTCGCGCAAAGCTAAACCGCCCATATCATCTTCGCGATGCGCATCAAATCCCGCAGAAATTAAAACCAATTCTGGCTGAAATTTTTCCAACGCAGGCAACCACTGCGCCGTCACCGCCGCCCGAAATTGCTCACCGGTGGCGCCTGCCGCCAAAGGCACGTTGATAATGTGCGCGTTGCCACTGTCTGCGCCGCAATAGGGAAAATACGGATGACGAAAGGTCGAACACAGCATCACGCGCTCGTCGTCGCGAAAAATATCTTCGGTACCATCTCCGTGATGCACATCAAAATCGGCAATCGCCACGCGTTGCAAACCGTGAAATTCCAAGGCGTGCGCCGCCGCCACCGCCACATTATTAAAAATACAAAAACCAGAACTGCTGGCGCGACCGGCGTGATGACCAGGTGGACGAATATTGCAAAAAGCATTTTCAGCTTGATCGGTCATCACTAAATCCACGGCTTGCACCGCCGCACCAGCCGCCCGTTGCGCTGCTTCCAACGTGAACGGATTCATCCAAGTATCGCCGTCCAAATCGACTCGACCCTCGCTAGGCGATTTCGCTTCAATCGACTCGATATAAGCCGCATCATGCACTCGCGCCAACTGCTCATGCGTCACCAAATTCGCTTCAACTTGTAGCAAAAAATGGTGCAAACCAGACGCAATTAAGCGATCTTCCACCGCATGAATCCGATCAGGGCATTCCGGATGACCGGCGCCCATTTCGTGCTTCAAACAAACCGGATGCGTTAAATAAGCGGTCAGCATTTTTTCAATTAAAGAATTTTGCGCACATTTTTAATACTGTGATCTTCTTCGCTGGTTTCGATACTAAATTCCAAACGCGTCATCAGCTTCAGCATATTTTCATTATTCTTCAGCACTTCGCCTTCCATCACACGCAAACCTTTGGAACGTGCCGCATCGAACAACACATTCATCAGTTTTTGCCCCAGACCTTTGCCATGCATTTCGTCCGACAACACAATGGCAAATTCGCAACTTTCCGCATCTGGATTAATGGCAAAGCGTGCCACGCCCAACTCGATTTCAACGCCATGTTCATGCGTCACCGCAATCAGCGCCATTTCGCGGCTGTAATCAATTTGAGTGAATTTCACCAACATCGCTTCGCTCAATTCTTGCACGCTATTCATGAAACGGAAATAACGCGTTTCCTGCGACAAATTGCGCACAAAAGCTTGCGACAATTCAGCATCTTCGGCGCGAATCGGGCGAATGGTAATGTTGGTGCCATCGGCCAATTGCCAATTGCTAACCAGGTGCGTCGGGTAGGGATAAATTGCCATGTGCGAATAACGATCTGCCGTCGGTTGACGATAGGCCACCACCACGCGAGCATCCGCCGCCAATACGCCATGTTCATCGACGATCAAGGGATTGATATCCATTTCCATCAGCGTTGGCAATTCGCAAACCATTTCCGACACGCGCAGCAAGACACTTTCTAACGCATCTAGATCGACCGCCGGTAGATGACGGAAGGCACACAATAATTTAGAAATGCGCGTACCAGCGATCAAATCTTTCACCAAGAAAGTATTCAGCGGCGGCAAAGTAACCGAGCGATCGCCCATCACCTCCACCATCGTACCACCGGCGCCAAAGGTAATCACCGGGCCAAATACTGGATCATTTGTCACACCAACCATCAACTCGCGACCATTCTTTTTCACGATCATCGGTTGAATCGACACGCCATCCATCACCGCATCCGGACGATTTAATTTAATGTTGTCGCAAATCTCTTGATAGGCCGCCCGCACCGATTGCGCATTAGCCAAATTCAGCATCACGCCACCCGCATCACTTTTGTGGCTGATGTTGTGAGAATTGACTTTCATCGCCACCGGATAACCCAATTGCTGCGCAATCAACAACGCTTCATTGGGCGAATGTGCAATCATCGTTTGTGCTACCGGAATATGAAAGGCTGACAACAATGCCTTCGATTCCATCTCGCTCAACACCTTGCGCCGCTCCAACAATGCACCTTCGATAATCATCCGTGCACCTTCCACATCCGGCTCTATATGGTGCGACAAAGGGCTCGGCATTTGCTTCAATAACTTTTGGTTTTGGTGATAAGCCGACAAATACGAGAACACTTCCACCGCTGGTTCCGGTGTTCGGAAATTGGGTTTGTGCGCCGCCGCAAAAGCCTTGCGCGATTCACTCACTTGCGATTCGCCCATCCAGCAGGTCAGCAATGGTTTTTTGTAACGATTCGACAAGTCAATGATGACTTGCGCAGCTTCGAGCGGTTTAGTCATCGCTTGCGGTGTCAAAATCGTTAACACGCCATCGACATTCGCATCCAACAAACACGCCTCCACCGCGTGCAAATAACGATCAGATTGTGCATCACCAATCACATCCACTGGATTGCCGTGCGACCAATTGGATGGCAACACTTCGTTCAATCGCGCAATGGTTTCGTCAGACAATGTCGCCATTTCTAAGCCTAAATCGGAGGCTCGATCAGTCGCCATCACACCAGGACCGCCGCCGTTGGTGACAATCGCCAAACGATTGCCAGCCGGATGAAAACCGCAGGACAAAGCTTTCGCCGCAGAAAATAATTGGGTAATCGTTTGCACACGCACCACACCGGCACGGCGCACCGCCGCCTCAAATGCATCATCCGAACCAACCAGCGAAGCCGTATGCGACATGGCGGCTTTAGAACCCGCCGCATGCCGACCCACTTTGACAATAATGACCGGCTTAACTCGCGCCGCTGCGCGCAAAGAACTCATGAAACGGCGCGCGTCACGAATGCCTTCGATGTAAAGCAAAATGCTGTGCGTTTCGCGGTCGGAAACCAAATAATCTAGAATCTCACCGAAGTCGACGTCAGCCGAGGAACCGAGCGACACCACGCTTGAAAAACCAACATCATTGGTTTGTGCCCAATCCAAAATCGCGGTACACAGCGCACCGGATTGCGAAATAATCGCCAAATTACCCGCATTGGCGCTGCCTTTGTTAAAGGTCGCATTAAAGCCAATACTCGGCCGCATCACGCCCAAGCAATTAGGTCCAATCAAGCGGATGCCGTAACGGCGAGCATTGTCCACCACCGCTTTTTCAAGCGCCTGACCGGCCGCGCCAACTTCGCCAAAGCCAGCGGTGATAATGATGGCGGATTTCACACCGTGTTTACCGCAGTCTTCAATAATGTCGGGGACGGTTTGCGGTGGCGTGGCAATCACCACCAATTCAACTTGTTCGCCTACTTCAAAAATTGAAGCGTAAGCTTTTTTGCCTTGAATTTCAGCATGCGTCGGATTGATTGGAAAGAGTCCACCCGTGTAGCCGCTTTCTAGCATATTTTGAAATACAATTTGACCGACTGAATCCTTGCGGTCGCTGGCACCAAATACCGCAACTGACTGCGGCGCAAATAAAGACGTAAGATAATGTTGTGACATAGCGTTGATACCCATCATAAATATTTTAGAAAAACAGTTAGGCTCATGCCGCGCTGCTTGAATAACTAGGGAGACGCAATAACGTTAATTTCCCCAGCGTAATAAAACTCGCAAACGCCGAAAAGCTTGTTTTTCCAAACTATCCGACATCAGCAATAAACTTTGCCGACCACCCTCGGCGGATGCGCCATTCAGCATAATCATGCGAGGCATCACCAAGGTTGCGCCATTGAGTGCCACGCTAATCGACTGACCTTCACGATTAATCAAAAACCATTGCTGGTCAACCCGCTTTAACGCTATAAATTTTGGCTGCACCAACTGCTTCAACTGATAAACCAAACCAAGCAATATCAGACCAACAAACAGAATCCGTATAAGCAACGACCAAGGTAAAACCATGACAGAAATGGCCGCTAAAGCATAAGCACTCAATATTAAATGCTTAAGAAACTGAGACGAATGAATCACAAACGACTGTGATTTCAAATGCTGACTCACCAATAAATCACCCAAACTAACAAGGCCATTATTACAATAAACCACCCGGCTCGCTGCCACTGTCGATTCGACCTTAATTGTGACCTGCGTCCAACGACCGACAGCGCATTTTCTACATTTTTTGCAGGTTTCAAGCTGTGCTTTGCCAACTTTACAGCAAACTCATCCAGCTCTTCTGCTGAAGCCGTCATCGCCGCAAAACGCATCGTGGCATCCACCGAATCAAAATCCTCCGACAAGCCAATTATCAAATGCGCGTCCGTTTGATCATCCGCATCACCACGTTCAGTCGCATTTGCCATCAAGGTCGACTTTACTACTGACGTTTCCACTTGTTGACGCAACATAGCAACACGACAGTGCCGCAGATCATCGGCAAAATCTTTTGCATTTTGATAGCGGTCATTAGGATCTTTAGCGAGTGCCTTTGCCACAATAAAATTCAACATATCTGGCACCGCAACGTTCAAGCGACTAGGCGGCAAAGGTGCTGCGTTAAGTGTCTGGTACATGATCGCGTTAACATTCTCACCGGCAAACGGCGCTTGCCCAGTGAGCATTTCATACAGCATCACACCCGCTGAAAAAATGTCTGAGCGTAAGTCAATCGGCTTACCCATCACTTGCTCAGGCGACATATATTTGGGAGAGCCCAACACCAAACCGGTTTGAGTATGAACCGCTGCCGATTCCATCCGCGCGATACCGAAGTCGGTGATTTTTACATAACCATCACGCACCACCATGATGTTAGAAGGCTTGATGTCACGATGCACAATACCATGCTCATGCGCATAGGCTAAACCAGTAGCAACTTGACAGATAATATCCAGCACTTGTTCAATGGGCAACGCAAACTCAGCATTTAAAATATCGCGCAACTCACGACCTTCCAAATACTCCATCGCCATGTAAGCAATGTCGCCGGTCTTGCCCACATCGAAAATCGTCACGATGTTAGGGTGGCTCAGTCGACCAGCAGCTTTAGCCTCCTGATAAAAACGTCTTTCATATTCTTCTTTTTCGTCCAGCGCCAAACTCAAATTGATCGTTTTAATTGCCACCACTCGATCAATCAGAGGATCAATCGCTCTATAAACCACGCCCATCGCACCCTGCCCAAGCTCTGCGAGGACTTCATAACGACCCAAGCGGCTAAGCATCATGGTATGTAAACTAGTTAAACAACTCAGTTAGCAGATGACTTTTTCGCCGTAAGAAATACTGGCCCCCACACAGGATGCCCCACTTCCGCCGGAGTCAAATCAAATTTAGGATCAAGTTGAAGTGCTTTTTTAAAACTTTCACTACACATTTTTTCCCTGCCAGAAATGCAATGGATAAAGGCAGATAATTTATACGCTTCCACTTTCTGAGGCGCAGTTGCAGCTGGGTAATCAATCACGCCCTGCAAACGCGTCATCGCAACCGAATAATTTCCTTGTTCGTAACTAGTAACACCTCGATCCAGCATTGCCTTACTTGGACTACTAAACCAAATTGGATCACGACCATCTTCGCAAAAAACCAATTTCGATGAAGCACAACCCACCAAATTTATTGCCAACAAACTTATCAGCATAATCTTAATCAAACTACACATACCAAACTCCTAAAACCACTAATTAAAAATATGTTTAACCGTTAACTTCTCTGTATCTTGAACTTTTATTGTGGCTTTATATTCAGGAAGAGCGCCATTCCTAATCTCCAACTCATGCTGACCTACTGACATTTTAAGCGTCATTAAAGGCGGACTGATACCCTGTTTTTTTCCATCCAAATATATTTCACCCCAAGGCTTTACAATCAATATCACCTCGCCCATTCCATCTGCCCCACCACTCTTGCCAACCGTCTTTGTCGATCCTAAAAGCGTATCAACCTTATCTACCGATTTTGCTGTGGAACTTTCTTTATTCTTATTTTCCGCAACTATTTTAGTTGGGGCTGTTACCATTTTTTGCTTCTCTGTCGACTTAGCCTCGTGGTCTACCACGACATCATCCACTTTAGATGTGCTTTGCTGCACTTCAATCGCCACCGGCACGACGGCAGGCTGCTCTGATTTCAAAGAAATCTTCGTCACAAAAAATAAAATCAACACCATTGGTGCGATCATCAACGCAATCAGGAGCAGCCTATTTTTAGCCTGCAATTGAACAAATAGACTTAATTTTTCGTGGTAAAAATCTTTGATTTTTGGTAACTGTGTTCGCCAAACATCTTGAACTCGATCACGTTGCTGGGCTATTAATTTTATTACATTCCCAATCGCTAATCGCCGATCAACGGTCGCTCGATTAACTTGCATGTCGCCAGGGTAACCAATCGCATAAACCTCATGCTCCCGAACATGTTTATCCGTTTTAGAACCTTGATAGTGAAATAGTCCCGCGAATTCTGCTGAGATCCGCGACACTGCATCGTAATAAGAACGAGACACTAAAATTTGACCTGGGTCAGCAAAGCCCATCACCCGTTGCGACACATTAATGCCATCACCCACAATATTAACCTGACCATTAATATCTTTTACCAAACGAGCTGGACCAAGATTAATCCCCATACGGACCATTAACTTATTATCTTCAACCGCATCGTCTTCACTGAGCAAGCTATTACGCATACTCAATGCTGCTTGCAGCGCATCCTCAAGATCACCTATAAAGGTAACTGCTGCACCATCGCCAGTATCCAAAATAATACGGTCACTTAAAGGAACACTTTGAATCGCAGTCGACAAGAACGCATTAAATCGCTCTTTCAGCGAAATTTGTTCAGCAACGGATTTTTTTGAATATTCAATAATATCCAAAAAAAATACACTGCAAATAATAGTCTTATTACTGCGCTCTTTCATTTACCTTTTTCCAAGAATCTAACAAATATTATTTCGATTAAAAAACTTATCTCTTTTGCAATTTTATCGGTGAACACCTAATGACGCTATATTTAATTTTTCCGCCGATGACGTGACGCCTGAGATAAATCCGCCTGTCCGCGACGTCCTGGTTTTTTCGGCTCAATTTTTTCTCGCTCAACGCGCGGCGACGCCTCTCTGGCTTTACGCACAAATTGAGTCGGCACTTCCGACACCACCGGCAACGCCAATCCCACCCAATTCATAATCGCGGTGACTTCGCCAGGACCTAATTCCGCCATCATTCCACGCTTAATTCTTGGCGGCAGATTCACAATCCCAAAGCGCACCCGCATCAAACGACTTACCGTTAAACCCAACGCCTCAAACGACCGTCGCACCACGCGATTACGCCCTTCTTTCAGCACCAAGCGATACCAATGATTAAAACCTTCACCACCTTCGTCGGTCAGCTTTTCAAATTTAACCGTGCCGTCTTCCAGCTCGACACCTTGTTTCAACATCTGACGCATTTGTTCTGGCGTCATAGCGCCCTGCACCCGCACCGCATATTCACGTTCCACTTCAAAACGCGGATGCATCAAGCGATTAGCCAATTCGCCAGAGGTGGTAAATATCAGCAAACCGCTGGTATTAAAATCGAGACGACCAATCGCAATCCATTTTTGATTGCGCAACTTTGGCAATTTATCGAACACATTGGTGCGACCTTCTGGGTCGTCGCGACTCACGATTTCACCTTCTTGTTTATGATACAACAACACCTTAGGCAAATCCTGTCCGGCCGGCGCTTTCACATAAACCGTGCGTTTATCGGCGCGCACCACATCGCCTTCCACCACGCGCATCCCCAGCGTTGCCACCTCGCCATTCACCATCACGCGACCGGCGCTAATCCACTCTTCCATCTCGCGGCGCGATCCGACACCAGCCTGCGCCAATACTTTTTGCAAACGCTCGCCTTGTTGGCCGGTAACGTCCTCTTCTTCTGGGATTAATTCTTGTAATTCTTGATCGTTCATTCGCTTACCGTACGCCTTTCTAAAACTGCTTGTGCCAGCGTGCCGCTATCGACATGCTCTAATTCACCGCCCACCGGCAAACCACGGGCGATACGCGAAACTTTAATGCCTTGGGCGCGCAACAACGTGGCGATGTAATGCGCAGTCGCCTCACCTTCCACCGTAAAATTAGTCGCCAACATCACTTCACATGCCAATTCCTGCGCCCTTTTTGCCAATCGTTCCAAAGGTAATTCTTTCGCGCCGATGCCGTCCAGCGGCGACAATCTGCCCATCAACACAAAATACATCCCTCGAAAACATTGCGTCTGTTCCATCATCAACAAATCTGCTGGCATTTCCACCACGCACAACAAATCTGTTTCGCGCCGCGAAGAAAGACATAAATCGCAGACTTCCGCTTCCGAAAAATTATTACATTTAGCGCAATGCTTAACGTTATCCACCGCCTGATTCAGCGTGCTGGCTAAATGTTTAGCACCCGACCGATCGCGCTGCAATAAATGATACGCCATCCGCTGCGCCGATTTCGGGCCCACGCCAGGCAAACAACGCAACGCTTTAATCAGCCCTTCTAAACTCGACGGTGCGTTCATTAGAACGGCAAACTCAATCCCGGCGGCAAACTAGCAGAAAAACCACTCATCCGTTTTTTACTGGTTTCAGCGGCAACTTTATTCGCATCATTTAAGGCCGCCACAATCAAATCTTCCAGCATTTCTTTATCGTCCAACACGCTGTCGTCCAAGCTCACGCGCCGCACTTCATGGGCGCAAGTCATCGTCACTTTTACCGCGCCGGAACCTGCTTGACCTTCCACTTCAACGGTCGCCAATTCGCCCTGTGCTTTTTTCATATTTGCTTGCATTTGCTGAGCCTGTTTCATCAGACCCGCGATTCCGCCCTTCATCATTTTTCTGCTCCCATTAGATTGCTTTGATAGAATTTTCGACTAACTGCGCGCCTAATTCAGCTTGCGCTTGACGCACAAAATCGTCATTGGCGATGGTTAAATCCGCCTGTTCCTGCCGCGCTTGTTTAACTTGTTGTTCGACCACCGCCGGCGTCACCATCGACACATTCCCCGTCAACTCAATCGCCAACTTAATCGGCCGTCCAAAATATTCCACCAAGGCCGACTGCAAATTTTCTTGCGCCATTTTGGTCTGCGAAATTTTCTTGGATGGTGCCAGATGCAACACTAAACGACTATCGGCAAAGCTAGCTAACACACAATTTTTAGCTAGCTGCAACGCCATTGCCTGCAATTTCAATTGCGACAATAAGGCATTCCAATCCAAATCAGTTGGCGTTGGCGTCTGCTCCGGCACGACCGGCTTCGGCAAAGGTTCGGCCGCTACTGACATCGGCGCAATCACCGGTACCGGCGCAACCACTGGCGGCGGCATTGGTTTTAGCGCAACCGTTTCACTGACCAAAACAGCCGCGACCACTTTGTGCTGCGCCACCAGTGGACGCGGTTCACTTGCCGCTTTAGCTGATTGCGGTGTAAACGCCAACATCCGCAACAATGCCATGGTGAAACCAGCATATTCATCTGGTGCTAACTCAATTTCATTGCGTCCGTGAATGGCAATTTGATAATTCAACTGAATTTCTTCAGCAGTAAATTGCTGCGCCAATTCCAACAATCGCGCGCGTTCTGGCTCGTCCTCGGCAATCGCTTGCGGCACGGTTTGCGCCAAAGCAATTCGATGTAACAAACTCGCCAAATCTTGCAACGCTGCTTCAAACGCGATACTGCGCAGCGCCATATCATCGGCAATTCGCAACAATGCCACGCCATCGCCGGCGCGCAATACCACCAACAAATCAAACAAATAACTTTGATCAATTGCGCCCAACATGGTGCGTACAATCGCCTCGTCCACTTTGCCCAAAGAATAGGCAATCGCTTGATCGAGCAAACTCAAAGCATCGCGCATACTGCCTTGCGCCGCCCGCGCCACCAATTGCAAGGCGCCCGTTTCAAACGGAATTTTTTCTTCGCCCAAGACAAATTGCAAATGCGCGAGTATCAGCGCCGGCGTTAATTGTTTGAGATTGAATTGCAGACAGCGCGACAGCACCGTGACCGGAATTTTTTGCGGATCGGTCGTCGCTAGAATAAATTTAACGTGCGCCGGTGGTTCTTCCAGCGTTTTCAACATCGCGTTGAACGCCGACTTCGACAACATATGAACTTCGTCGATGATGTAAACCTTAAATCGACCGCTACTAGGCGCGTACAAAGCGCTTTCCAGCAACTCACGCATATTATCAACTTGGGTATTCGACGCCGCATCTAGCTCGATCAAATCCACAAAACGACCGGCATCAATTTCGGTGCAAGCGCCACACACACCACATGGCGTGGCGGTAATACCGGTTTCACAATTGAGAGATTTAGCGAAAATGCGCGCGATGGTGGTTTTACCCACACCGCGAGTACCAGTAAATAGATAAGCATGATGCAGCCGGTTTTGCGCCAGCGCATTGCCCAACGCTTGAACAACGTGCGTTTGCCCCGCTAATTGAGCGAAGTTCTTCGGACGCCATTTGCGTGCTAAGACTGTAGTTGCCGACATATCGCCTACCTAATCAAACATTTCGAGCGTGACACCCTCGATAAAAAAGGAGGCGAGCCTTACCCCCGGCACTTGCGAATTGTGGCTGTGGCTGCTTGCTTCCGCATCTGACCAGATTGACCACTTCACAATGCGGGGAGACCCGCCAAACTTGTTAAATAACTCATCAACTTAATGCGCAACATCACCATCGCGACCGTTTTTGAACCATTTGAAATCTTTTACTGCTAAATCTGTTTCAGCGCAATCCGCTGCTTCCATTCTGCCGGACCGATTTCATGCACCGATCGTCCCACGCTATCGACCGCCACCGTTACCGGCATATCGACCACATCAAATTCGTAAATCGCTTCCATTCCCAAATCGGCAAACGCCACCACCCGTGAATGTTTAATCGCTTTGGCCACCAAATACGCCGCACCGCCGACCGCCATCAAATAGACCGCAGCGTGTTTTTTAATCGCCTCGATGCCCGTTTTACCGCGCTCCGATTTACCGATCATGCCGATCAAACCGGTTTGCGCCAACATTGTTTCAGTAAATTTATCCATCCGTGTCGCGGTGGTAGGGCCAGCTGGACCAACCACTTCATCGCGCACAGGGTCAACCGGGCCGACATAGTAAATGAATCGGTTATTAAAATCCACGCCCGACGGCAATTTCTCGCCTTTTGCCAGCAAATCAACAATCCGTTTATGCGCCGCATCGCGACCGGTTAGCAACTTGCCATTTAACAATAAAGTTTCGCCCGGCTGCCATTGCGCAATATCGGCACGCGACACCGTATTTAAATCCACCCGCCGCGCCTGATCCGATGGCGCCCAATTGACATCAGGATAATCTTCGATTTTCGGCGGCGTAAATTCTGCTACACCACTACCGTCAAAGGTAAAATGTACGTGTCGCGTTGCCGCACAATTTGGAATCAGCGCCACCGGTTTCGACGCCGCGTGCGTCGGATAATCCAAAATTTTAACATCTAACACCGTGGTCAAACCACCCAACCCTTGCGCACCAATACCCAGCGCATTCACCTTATCGTAAATTTCAATCCGCAATTCTTCCAAGCGATTTTGCGCCCCGCGCGCTTTCAAATCCGTCATATCAATCGGCAACATCAGCGATTGTTTCGCCAACAGCATCGCTTTTTCTGCCGTGCCGCCAATCCCAATTCCAATTTGCCCCGGCGGACACCAACCAGCGCCCATACTCGGCAACTGGCTAACCACCCATTCGACAATATCGTCGCTCGGATTAAGCATGGTAAAGCGCGATTTATTTTCTGAACCGCCGCCTTTGGCTGCCACATCCACCTCAATTTTATCGCCCGCCACACAATCAAAATGCACCACCGCCGGCGTATTGTCTTCGGTATTTTTTCGACGACCGGCCGGATCAGCCACAATCGACGCGCGCAACACATTGTCAGGATTCAGATACGCTTTTCGCACACCCGCATTCACCATCTCGCCAATAGTCATCGTCGCATCCGCCCAGCGCACGTCCATCCCCACGCGGATAAACGCTGTCACGATGCCGGTATCCTGACAAATCGGTCGCTTACCTAACGCGCACATTTTCGAATTAGTGAGAATTTGCGCCATCGCATCTTTCGCCGCCGGCGATTCTTCGCGCTGATAGGCTGCCGCCATCGCTTTTACAAAATCTTCAGGATGGTAATAAGAAATAAACTGCAAGGCATCGGCAATACTGTCGATAAAATCTTGTTGACGTAAATTGGTCATCACCTTCTCCTGATTAGTTCTGATTTCGCATAAAGTCCGCAACTTTATAAAAAGCGGCATTCAATTCGTTGCGTAAAGCAACATCCACCACCACTGTTTCCAATGCTTGCGTCATACATAGCATCCACTGATCGCGCTCGGATTCGCTAATCGAAAATGGCAAATGTCGCATCCGTAATCGTGGATGACCAAACTTTTCCACAAATAATTGTGGACCGCCCATCCAGCCCGACAGAAACATAAATAATTTATTTTCTGCACTACCCAAATCATCGGCGTGCATTTTGCGAATACCGTGCGTTTCCGGCAAATCATCCATCAACTGATAAAAACGCTGCACCAACTGGCGCACTTTAACTTCACCGCCAATACGTTCGTAATGCGAACGCGCATCTTCTTTAATTTGCATCATGTCATTCCGTAAAATATCGACCGCTCAACGCTTCCGCGCCGAGCAACTTTAACATTTCCTGCAACCGTTCCGCCGCCCGTTGGCGCGGTAAATTTTGATAACTGGCGACAATCAATTCGTTTTTCATCGAATGTTCCCAGCCGACCAATTCGGTCACCGTCACCTGATAACCGTGCGCTTCCAGCTGCAAACAGCGCAACACATTGGTGGCGTGACTGCCAAATTCGCGGGTATGAATCGGATGCCGCCATAATTCAGTCAGCGGATTTTTCAGCGCGCTACTTTTATTTTTGCGTAGCAACGCCGCCAATTCCGCCTGGCAACACGGCACCAGCACAATAAATTGCGCCTGCTTTTTCAAGGCAAACTGAATCGCATCGTCGGTCGCCGTATCGCACGCGTGCAACGCCGTCACCACATCAATCTTGCCCGGCAATTGCGCCGAATGGGTGGATTCCGCCACCGACAAATTAAGAAACGACATCCCGTCAAACCCTAAACGCTGGGCCAATTCTTTCGAATGCGCCACCAGCGCCTCGCGCGTTTCAATGCCGTAAATATGGCGTTCGGTTTTCAGCGCCTTGAAAAATAAATCGTACAAAATAAAGCCAAGATAAGATTTGCCCGCGCCGTGATCGACCAGCGAAATTCCCTTGCCTTGCGCCCTCACCTTTTCCAGCAAAGGCTCGATAAATTGATACAAGTGATAAACCTGCTTCAGCTTGCGCCGCGAATCCTGATTCATCTTGCCGTCGCGCGTCAGAATGTGGAGTTCTTTAAGCAGCTCAAGCGACTGATTCGGTCGCAGTTCACTGAGTTCGTTTTTAATATTATTTTTAGCCATTCCGTATTATTCCTTATCTGATGCATTTAGTCGTAATCGTTTCGGGCTCAGTGCGCCCAGCACCGACGCTGGCAACCAGGGTAACTGACCCGAAATCTGCGCGGCAATAATGTCGCCAGCCAGTCCAGTGGTGAGCAAACCACGCGTTCCATGCGCCAAACTGCAAAACAAACCCGCTTCCACTACGCCGACCAACGGCATCGAACCTGGTGTCGAACAGCGCACACCGGCGCGACCACTTATTTTAGAAATGTCTATCTCGCCTAAAGCCTGCGTCATCGCTGGAAAATGTGCCGCTAGCTGGGTGATATTTTCTTGATGATCGGCGGCGCGAAGCTCCAACGATTCCTCATCAAATTGGGTGGTGGCACCGATCACGTGATGCCCCGCCAACGCCGGCGTGCAATATCCTTCGGCACACACCACGGCGCGTAATTGGGCGCTGTCTGGCGTGGCCGCTAATTGACTAATTTGACCGCGCACCGCTTGCAAAGGAAACCCAGAAAATTGGCGCAGACGTTTTGCTTGCAAGGCGCAACACACCACCACGGCATCGGCTTGATAAGTAAAATTTTCGCCCGCCACCCGCCACCCTGACGTCGTCTTTTTCAAGGTCGCCACCTCAGCATTAAATCGTTTTTCAATTAAAGGATGAGCGACCAAGGCCGCGCACACCACCGGTGGCACCACCCAACCACCTCGCGGAAACCACACGCCGCCCACTGTCATCGGCAAACCGGCCAAAGCCGACGCTTGTTTAGCACTGACTGATTGCAAGACCCTTGCCGACCAAGTCGTCGCCGACAATTCAGCGATTCGTCTCGCCTCTGCCGTCGTCGCAGCAAGTTGCAGCAACCCACATTCGGCGCGATGCACGCCATCCACCGGCAACACCGCATCCAACAACGCCAGTGTGTGGTCGTAAGCCGCCAACAAAAACTGCTGTAGCGGCGTGCTGCCGGCAGAAAAACGCGCATAAATAATCCCACGCGAATTGCCAGACGCACCACTGGCCAAAGCTGTGGCGCGCTCGAGTAAGGTCACGGAAACACCCCGTTTCGCCAAAGCATAAGCCGTCGCGCAACCAGCCAAACCGCCACCGATGACTATCGCGGTGCGAGTTGAAACAGCGTCCGGTCGTTGAATTTTCTGCATCAGCAATCGAGCGGGAAACTATCCACATTAATCTGCAACCACCATTCCAACAGCGCGAGATGCCACAATTTACTGCCTTGAATGCGCGTTAAATGCGCTTCTGGGTCAGCCAATAATTTCTCCACATACGCGCGTTGATACAAGCCGCGTTTTAAACACGCGTCCGAATTTAAAATCTCGCGCATTTTTTCCAAAAAATCACCGCGCACATATTTCAATGCCGGCACCGGAAAATAGCCTTTTGGGCGATCAATCACCGCATCGGGAATCAGCCCGCGCGCCAGCGCTTTCAACGGAAATTTACCGCCTTCTTTTAATTTTAACGAGGCTGGCATCTTCGCCGCCAATTCCACCAATTCGTGGTCGATAAACGGCACCCGCGCTTCCAAGCCCCACGCCATCGTCATATTATCGACGCGCTTCACCGGATCATCCACCATCAGCGCCGTCACATCTAAGCGCAGCACCTGATCCATAAATTCATCAGCCTGCGGATGCGCCAATTGCTGCGCCACCCATTCCGAGGTGACATCCGCTACATGAAATGGCGGCGTCATCATCGCCAAATATTCTGCGTGATCGCGGTCAAAATAATGCATTGAAAAACGTTCCAGCGGCGTGCCAGTGGCGGCGTCCATCAACGGATACCAAAAATAGCCGCCAAAAACCTCATCGGCGCCCTGCCCCGCCAGCACCACTTTTACCTCGACCGACACTTTTTGACTCAGCAAATAAAACGCCGTCACATCGTAACTCGGCATCGGCTCGCTCATCTGCGTAATCGCCTCGGGCAAGGTTTTCAACACGTCTGAATTTGGAATAGAAAATTTATGATGCCGCGTTTTAAAGTGTGCCGCGACTAAATCTGAGTATTCAAATTCATTCGCGATTTCACCGGCGACATCTTCAAACCCAATCGAAAAAGTATTCAACTGCTCAACGTGATCCGCCAGCAAACCGACCAGCAAACTGGAATCCAGCCCACCCGACAACAACACGCCAACTGGCACATCTGACGCCAACCGATGCCGCTCAACCGCTCGCGTCAGCACCGCGCGCGTTGCCGTCAACCAATCTTCTTCAGACAGTTCCACCTTAGGTCGCGTCGCATCGAGCGCCCAATAACGCTTCATCAGCACTTCGCCGGTCGCGGTGAAAATCATCCAATGCGCTGGGGGTACTTTTTTAATGCCCGCCAGAATCGTGCGCGGCGCCGGCACCACGCTGTGCAAGGTAAAATGATGATGCAAAGCAATCGGATCCAGCTGCATATCTATCCCACCGCCAGCCAACAACGCTTGCATGGTCGAGGCAAAACGCAGCCGCGCACCGTCCACCGCATAATACAAAGGCTTGATGCCGAGCCGATCGCGCGCCAAAAATAAACTGCGCTGACTCATATCCCAAATCGCGAACGCAAACATCCCGATCAGCCGTTCAACGCACTTTTCGCCCCACGCGTGAAACGCCTTTAAAATCACTTCGCTATCGCCCTCGGACGAAAACTCGTAGCCTAAATCTTGCAACTCGACGCGCAAAGCTTGGTAGTTATAAATCGTGCCGTTAAACACCAGCGCCAGTTGCAAAACCTCATCCACCATCGGCTGATTGCCGTGCTCGGATAAATCAATAATCGCCAACCGCCGATGCCCCAACGACAACCCATCACCGTGGAAAAACCCCTCGTGATCTGGCCCGCGCCGCGCCAACTTAGCCGTCATCCGCTGCAACACCGCCGCCTCTGGTTGCGCATGATCGAAACGCAACTCACCACAAATTCCGCACATAACACACCTCAAATATTGAATGACGAGATTATCGCCTAAGCTTGCGAGAAAGTACCGCACGACATTTGCTCCGCACCGTGCGGCATCGAAATCCACCTGAGCGGAGGACTAACGAACCCAAGCCAATTTTGAAATTGCCGGCCTAACTGTTGCCACCAAGTATTATTTTAGAGTGGCAGCGCTCACGCAAGCAGCAATGACACCCTTTTGCCAACCGGTGATGAAAATAGTAGTGTGATTTAGGTCGTAAGAAGGCCCGCTTCGGCGGGCTTTTTTTGTAGTTACAAGCCCAACCGAAAATTATCTATATTTTTAAGTTGATTGAATGGAAAATATGTTCGGCGAATATTGCCAATAGAAACCTAATATCTATAGGTAAAACCCCCAATGGCTTATAATCCCCCTAATGAAGAGTAATAACCGTGAGTGTTAGGTTCTGCCAACTATGGAAATAATCGACAACATCAACCACCTGCTTGGGAACAATCTTAAACAGACCCTCAAGCCCGGTTCAAAGCTCAAAATTGCGGCCTCGTGTTTTTCGATTTATGCCTATGAGGCTTTGAAGCAGGAACTAGAGCGCATCGAGTCG
>Ga0114977_10000128_pt1 | contig 48308 bp, 48 predicted proteins | sample S_130805_MF_Meta_FD_87026 | JGI IMG/M metagenome (GOLD analysis project Ga0114977, IMG submission 87026) | Freshwater microbial communities from Lake Simoncouche, Canada to study carbon cycling - S_130805_MF_MetaG | ecosystem: Environmental > Aquatic > Freshwater > Lake | place: Lake...
CTATCGACCTGTAAGGCTTGTAAAGCCTCAGTTTTCTCGAATACCGAGACCGACAAGATCTGTAACAGAGTGTAGAGCGAGGCGTTCAATTGGAGTTCTTTCTTAACAATGGCGATGAGCACGTAGGTGGACACGGCGCACCAGATTTGCGTCTTGACCGCGTTCTCGCTGTTGCCCAAAAACTTCTTGATGCGCAGGTGCTGCTTGATCCATTTGAAGAACAACTCGACTTGCCAGCGGCTTTTGTACAAAGCGGCAATGGTCAAGGGCGGCAAGGCGGTGTTGTTGGTCAGGAAGACCAAAGTTTGCTTGGTTGTTGGGTCCTTGAACCGGATACGGCGCAGGTGTTCGGGGTAGTCTTGGGAGATGTAGTACCCGTTCAGTGTAATGGACTGATCGCAGATGATGCCGCTTGTTCTGTCCACTTTGGCCGAGTACACGCGCCTGGCGTTCATGTTGCTTTTGGCGCGGGTCACAAAGAAGGCGCCTGCCTGATGCATTTGGAAAAGGCGAGCAAAGTCCAAGTAGCCTCGGTCCATGACGTAGAACGCTCCTGGCTCCAGAACCAAGAGATCCAGCACATTGACCTCGTGCATCTTGCCATCGCTGATGTGGATGAAGGCAGGAATCGAGCCTCTGAGGTCCAGCAAGGTGTGCAACTTGACGGCTGCCTTGGCTTTGCGAAACGGCGCCCAGTCGAACAGACTCAGACACAGATCGATGGTGGTGGCATCCAATGCGTAGACCGTGTTCTTGAGATCGAGCCCCAAGTCCTCGTCCAGATAAAGCTTTCGTGCACGTCGGATCAGTACTGCGGCCAAGTCGGACCAGATTCGCCAGTCGCGCGACTCGTTGGCATCGGCCAAGGTGGAGCGGTGAACGCTGTGGCGAAAACCCATGGCGTAAAGCTTGCTCGAGTTGGCTCCCAGCGTCACCTCGATGTCGCGCAGGCTCTCGCGCCAAGTCAGTTGGGCAAAAGCCATGACGCGAAACTGCTCCGAGCAAGTCAGGCGCCGCACACCCGAGTCGCCGCCATAGCGGGCCACGATGCGAGAAAAGCTTGTCCATGGAACGAACTCCATGATCTGCGCGAACAAGGTCTTGCCGACATTCATAGGAAATCTCCAAGGGGGCTGAACCTTGGAAATTACACAAAAATGAAGAAAAGAGTTTCAAATCGGCACCAAATAAAATTGGCCGCTAGGCCATGCCAGTATTGGCTTACACAAAAAATTAACCGGGTTTAACCGGACACTAGTGAAATAAGAATTATTCTGATTTTTTTTGAAAGACCATCAGATGAAAAATAGATTCTTAAGATACAGCGCACATTTTTCATCGATCTTAATCGTTGGTGTTTTGGTCGCTTGTGGCGGCGGCAGTGATGCGCCAACGCCCTTTGAGACGCCGTCGCTTTCATTTGCTGCGCCGACCAATTCGGTGGATTTGTCTAATTACACTTTGTCAGGTCGTTACAGCCTGCCCGTCGGTACAGGCACAAATCTGTTGGCAGAGGAAGCATCGGGCGTTACTTACAACAAGGACACCGACACACTTTTCGTTGTAGGTGATGGTGGTACTTCGGTGGTTCAGGTCACTAAAAAAGGGGTGTTGATTGACTCCATGACCTTGGCTGCAGATCCTGCCAAAGTCGCATGTTGCCAAGGCACGTATTTCTATGACCCCGAAGGCATTGCTTACATAGGCAATAACAAATTTGTTATGGTCGAGGAACGTTTCCGCCAACTCAATGAGTTTACTTACACCCCCAATACCACCTTGGGTGCTGCAGGAGTCCGTACCGTTAAGCTGGGTACAACCATTGGCAACATCGGTATAGAAGGCATTTCTTTTGACCCTAAGACTGGCGGGTATCTTGCGGTCAAAGAATCAGGTCCTTTGGGTGTTTTTCAAACGACTGTAGATTTCGCTGCAGGTACGGCGTCGAACGGTTCTGCGACTACCGAAAATTCTGTCAATTTATTTGATCCGAGCAAAATAGGCTTATCAGCCATCAACGATGTTTTTTCACTTTCGAACATCTTGCCAAGCACTGCGGGCGATTACAGCCACATGTTGATACTCAGCGCCTCAGCTGGAAAGATCGTCAAAATGGACCGCTCTGGCAACCTGTTGGGTACGCTGGATATCGGTAGTGCTGCCCAAAATGAAGGTATGACAATGGATACCGCTGGCAACATTTACGTTGTCAGTGAAATTGGAGGTGGCGCTGGTCGCCCCGAATTGTTGGTGTACTCCCCCACAACAGCAAAGACGGCTGTGGGCATCGGCAGTAACTTTTACCTCACTTTCAATCAATCTATAGCAGCCGGTACGGGTAACTTCGTGATCAGCAATGGCGCTGGTGACACGCGAACCATTGCGGTATCGGACGCAACACAAGTGAGCATCAGTGAAAAAACAGTCACCATCAATCCAACAACTGATTTGGTTGCAGTTACGACATATACAGTTACCTATGCTTCAGGTGTGATTAAAGATACCAAGGGCAATTCGGCCCCAGCAGTCAGTGGAAATGCCATTGGATTCACAACAACGGGAGTTGTTGACACTGTTGCGCCAACATTGGCAAGCACATCGCCTCTTGACAACGCAACGGGCATCACCAGCAGCCGTGTGGTTCTGACTTTCAGTGAAAATGTGGTCGCCGGGTCGGGCAACATTGTGATCTCCAGTGCCGCGGATACCCGCACCATTTCGGTCACCGACGCCACGCAAGTCACATTCAGCGGCAATACGGCAAATATCAATCCAAGCGCTGATCTGAAAAAGGGTGTCAGCTACAACGTGACAATTGCCACGGGTGTCATCAAAGATGCCGCAGGCAATTCCTTTGGTGGAATTTCTGTTGCAACCGAGTTGAATTTTGATACTGCAGCTGCAGTGCCGACTACGCCCACCTTGTTGATCACCGAAGTTAATTCGAATGCTGCAGGGGGTGACTTTTTTGAACTTTACAACTACGGCACTTCATCTGTTGACATCAGTGGCTGGAAATGGGGAGATAACAAGTTTCTCTTCACGGACTCTGCCATTGCAACGTTTGCCAGTGGTACCACGATTGCCGCGGGTCAACGCCTGATCGTGATGAATGTGGCAGGTGGTGCAGCGGCTTTCAGAACTGCTTGGGGCTTGGCAGCTGATTTCCCGATCGCAACCACTGATGTCGCGGGTCCTGGCCTGGGTGGTGGTGATGCCGTAGTCGTTTACAACGCTTCAGGAACTGCGATTGCCTCAATGAACTATGGTGCTGATGCAACTGGCTTTCCTCACGCATTGCCCTCGTCTGGTATCACATGGGTCACAGGCGTTCATGCCGGCCCTGCCTTTGGTGCCGCTGTAGGTTCGAATTCAATCTCGGCCGTTTGGGATGGGGTCTCCACATCGAGCCCAACTTACAAAGCAGCGGTAGTGGGTGTTCTTGGTGCATTCGCTCAACCAGCTGCTGCGACGGCAATTGGTTCACCTGGGCAGTAAAATTAATATGGGCCATGGTGGGGATACTTTTATCCCCACTCATTGATTGAATTGACCCAAAGTTAGCAAAAAATCGCCTAACTGATTGGCGTAAAAAATCTTCCGAGTCACTTATTTAAGAACTTCAATTAGCCCGGAAATTCCGGGCTTTTTGTTTTTTGTGGGACACAAAGGAAATGATGCCCTTTTCAATTTCCAATGATGTAGGCAACAGCCAAGTAACAAAGATGTATCAACATTTAGAATGATGAACAGCAACCCAAGAGCTTGATTTGCTTGTCCATCAGAAACTTAGGCGGTTTGTGATGAGGTATTTTCTGCCCCGCCAAGACTATTTCGAACTGATTCCAAGTCGTTCGAACAATTTACAACCCGTTCGGAGCCTATTTGGGTGCGCTCCTAGAACACTTTCCGGATCAGACTGGCTTCTTCATAGGCCTCAATGTCTTTGAGCCGGTACAAAACTTTCCCCACGATCTTCAAGTACTGCGGGACCTCGACGACGGTCCGCCATCGCTGAAGGCGTGCGACTGAACACACCCAGCGATCGGCGAGCATTTTTTCGGTCAGTAGCTCGCGTGTAGTTTCGGCCGGGACCTCTGGAGCCAGGTGTTGGGGCACGGGCGTGGATTGTCTGGCTACGGTTTTGGCGATGCCACTGGACAGGGCGTCCAGTACGTCACTCATGTTTTTAGCCCGTGGGTTCGAAGATGAGGTGTTGTTAGTAGCCATGGCCTTGCTCCTTGATGCCTATATGCAGTGGTTTTATATAGGTTCATACCGGTTGGCTGGGTTTTTTTCTCAGTGAACTCACAATGAGGGAAATCGCTCCATCAAGTTGGATGGGGTAAAACTGAATTGGAGCCGTACTGATTGCATGCGGGCTGTGGCGATGCCGGTGACCAACCGCAGGCTTTTTCTCTCGGAAGCCCGACCACGAAATTAGGGCTTGACGATGAAGTGCCGGCGCGAAAAGAGCAAGGGGATACCGAACATCAGCCCAGTTGCCGTATTGAGCAACACATTGCCCCAGACGCCATGGACGGTTGAAAACGCCGTGTCGATCAGAAACCAACTGGCCAGTGGAATGGCGATGGTGTTCCATGCGTGCAGCCGACCTTCGAGGAAAGGGCCCCTGGCCAACAGGATGATGCAGATCATCCAGCCAGCCATCACGGCGCCGATGATGCCGTTGGCAAACCAAATGTAGCCATGCGCTAGGCTCGGCACTTCAACCGGGATGGCCAACTGGTGGAAGTAAACCAGATTGAAGATTGCTTCCCCGAGGCGTGGCGACAACAGCAATGTCAAGCTCAGGACGATGACGACAGCCGCTGCGCCTTGAATAAGGCGCGACCAGATGAGCAGGGCCGGGTTGGCAGCTGCGTCCGCGGAGTCCTGCTCCCTGGTCATGCCGTTTGAAGCCTCAGTGCCTTGATGCCCGAAAGGGTCTTGCTGGCCTTTGCTGCGACCCGTGCTTGCCAGAGATCGTATGCAGCCTGCTGAGCCAGCCACACCTCAGCCGCCCCGCCATGGTCGCGCCCCAGCCAACGCTCAATGCGCAGTGCCATTGAGGGGCTGATCGAAGCCCGCCCATTGACTACCTTGGACAAAGTCGTCCGGTCGACGCCCAAATGGGCAGCTGCTTCGCCCACCTGCAGATTCAAGGCAGGAAGGATGTCGTCCCTCAAAGTGAGGCCAGGGTGGGGTGGGTTGAACATCGAACTCATAAACACCTCAGTGGTAATCCTGGTAGTCCACCAGGATGGCATCGCCGTTTTCAAAAGCAAAAGTCAGACGCCAGTTGCCGTTCACGCTGACTGACCAGTGGCCGGAGAGGCCGCCCTTGAGGGGATGCCAGTCCCACCCGGGACGGTTCATGTCTTCAGGCCTTGTGGCCGCGTCCAACGCAGACAGTTGCCGAGCCAGGCGCGGGGCATGAGCGGCTTGGATCCCGGCCCGCGAGCCGGACTTGAAGAAGCGCTCAACGCCCTTGTGCCTGAAGCTTCGAATCATTCTGAAATTGTAGCGCGTAGCGCCACGCGCAGCAAGTGCAGCAGCAATCCATTGGGGGTTCGAATTCCCTACTCCACCAAAAACAGGGGGTCTGAAAACTGAGAGAGTTAGCTAAACAATCTTTTTTGGACCGCCAAGACTATTTCGAACTGATTCCAAGTCGTTCGAACAATCTACAACCTGCTCGGGGTCTCCTTGGGTGCGAGCCGAGAACACTATCCGGATCAGACAGCTTCTTCATAGGCCACACGTGAATTAGAAGTAAAGATAGTGGCTCGGTGATCGTTGTTTCTTGTCTGAAGTAAATTGAGCTCGCATAATTGGACAATGAAAGTTATCTTCAAGCCTATTTTCTTAAGCTGTGCCCTTGTCGTGTGTAGTAGCTTTGCATGGAGCGCTACCGTTAAGGACTTGGAGATCAAAGCAGACGGCCAGACTTGGACCTACCACCTGCATGTCCCACTGCAAGCACGCTCAGGTGGTGCACCGCTGGTCGTGGTTTTTCATGGAGCAGGCGGCAACGGAAAGGACTATCTCATTAAAAACGGTTGGGTAGCCCTCAGTGAAAAGGAAGGATTTGTCGTTGCGGCACCCGACGGGCTACCGGCCTTGCCTCGTTTGCCAGCCAGCTTTCGCATGAATCCACGCCTTTGGAATAGTGGCCAACTCAATCCCAATATGCCGCGAGCGAAGGTCAATGACTTGTCCTTTGTGAAAGCTCTCCTTGACGACATTGTTCAGCGGACAGCAGTTGACAAAAGTCGCATCTATGCCACCGGACATTCAAATGGTGCTGGTATGACGTTCAAGGTTGGCGCAGAACTCTCCAGCCTTTTTGCCGGGATCGCAACTGTCATGGGGTTGAATACCAGTGAAGGTGCGCAACCAACTAAAGCTTTGCCAACCTTGATGCTGATCGGGACACACGATCCGCTCAATCCGATAGAGGGCGGTGAGCGCCAACTCCCTTGGGGCAAAAGCACGGTGCCACCCATTTCACATGGCATTCAAGCGTGGTCTCAAAGTTTGAATTGCAAATCACCAGCGGTCCAAGAGCGTGACGATGACCAGGTAACCATAGAACGTTTCAACCAATGCCGCGATGGTGCCAGTTACACAATTTGGTATCTCAAAGGTCAGGGCCATGCCTGGCCTGGTGGGCAAGATTCCGGCCTGCCTGAATCTGTGATGGGTCCCAACATTACCCGTGTGAACGCTACCGATGTAATCTGGCAATTTTTCTCAAGCCTCCCCCACTAAAGTGAAGTAAATCGGCTCGACCCTTTTGACTTCGCTAGCGGACTGTCTCAACAGCTAGAGTGATGGTTTGGAACCCAAGTGCTTGATTTGCTTGCCCATCAAAAACTTAGGCGGTTTGCGATCTGGTATCTTTTGGCCCGCCAGTGAATACAACATCTTTTTGCTATTTATTTAGTAGCATCCTGGTTCCTTTAGATGTTGCTTGTAGGCAATCTGTAGGCAACTTGCCTAAATGTCACTGGTTAATCTCAGCCCTTTTGATGCTGATTCTAGACTTTGTGCAAAACTTAAATCGAAGTTGCCCAGAGACTAGCTTCAAACCGGAAAGCCAGACCCCCACCACACCCCCACCCGGCAATGCAGCAGAACACCAGGGCTCTGGCATCAATCACTGTTCGTCACAGACTTTTGAAATTTCTGGGGAATCGTGTCTAACGTTGGACATGAGGCGGTGCCTGGGCGTGGCTGAGATGGTGCCCCACCCCCTTGTCATTTCTAGCTAGACGAGACCCCACCCTACCCCCACCCCCCTTTTTGACGTTGGGACTCCGGCTAGGCCTTACATACTAATCTGCTCAACCCACCCCCTTCTTTTTGAAATGCAGACTGGCGGGGGGTATATAAAAATTTTTATCAAAGGCAGTCACCGGGGCTGAAGCTGCGAAAGTTCAACATTTGAGTCAAGTAGCTGGCACAGATGTTTTCGTCGCGGAATCTACCGCTCTAGCGTTCATCCTTTTGAGGCGTTTTCATGCCGTGGTGTAAATCCCAAACTGCGCCAAATTAAAGCTCGAACCCAGCTCCGTATGCGCAGCCACCAAGCTAGTGAAATAGCTCGTATTAAGGGCCCCAAGAGCTTGATCGGCGTCCCTATCGACAACTGAGGCGGTTTGTGGTGATGTAGGTTTGCTCAAACGATTGCCGTTTTTTGGAATAAGCTCCAGTTCTGTTGTTACAGAATTTAAATTTGATTTGGGTCTAGCAATTTAAGCCCTCTCTTGCCCTGATACGCCGCCGTCCGCCTTGACCTTTGGCTTTGTGAAGTGGATAATGCACTGTATTACACATGCACAGGAGTGTTACGCCATGACCGCCAGAACCATCAACGTACGCCTGCCCGAGGCGCTTTACAACCAGATCGAAGAGCTGGCCAAGGCGACCGCCCGGACCAAGAGCTTTTTGGCCATTGATGCGCTGACCAACTATGTGCAAAGTGAATCCTGGCAGATTCGAGACATTCACGAAGGCATCAAGGAAGCCGATGCAGGCGAATTCGCAACCGACAAGCAGGTCAAAGCGGTATTTGCCAAATACGGCGCTTGATTCATGTTGATCAAGTGGACTAGGGCGGCGCTCGCGTCTGTTGATGAAATCGCTGGATTCATCGCCAAAGACAACCCGACCCGCGCCACCAGCTTTGTGCTGGAGTTGCGGGCCGCCGTGACCAAACTTCAGGCCCATCCTGGCATGGGCCGGGCTGGCCGCGTCCCTGGCACGCGTGAGCTGGTCCTGCACAAGAACTACATCGCCATTTACCGCGTACGTGGCGACGATGTTGAAATTTTGAGATTGCATCACGCAGCCCGAAATCTATGACGAAGCGGGTCAGCCCCTTAAGCTCGGGCGATCCGGCGCTTGGCTGAACCGCAGATTTCCAGCTCGATCGTCCGGGAGTAATTACTCGACGGTCTATCAGCATCCATGCATGCATGCGTGCATGTCGGCGTTCATTGACAAAAGTCGGCCAATGAACTACCATTCTTCAATGGAGTTTGAATGGGATGAAGCCAAAAGCAACGCGTGTTTTGAGGAGCGCGGTTTTGATTTTGCCTATGCGCTTCACGTCTTTCTGGACTCCGAGCGCCTGGTTCGCAAGGATCGTCGCTGGGACTACGGCGAAGACCGCTTTGAGCTCACCGGTGAGATTGATGGCCGTGTATTTGTGCTGATATATACGGTTCGGGGTGCCAGTATTCGCATCATCTCAGCCCGAAAGGCCAACCGTCGAGAGGTAAATGACTATGAAAACAGCACGCGTCAAAATTGATTTAAACAGGCCATCCAGCTTGCCCAAGGGGCGGGTTGATAAGCGTCGCTTGGATGCCACCACTGAACAAAACATTGTTTTGCAGCAAAAGGCAGATGATGGTGACGCTTTGCTGGACGCAGCCAAATTTGCCAGGCGGGTGCGCAAGCGCTTGGGCCTGACGCAACTTGAATTTTCTCACCGGATCGATGTACCTTTGGAAACCATCCGCAACTGGGAGCAAGGCAAGCGGTGCCCCACGGGTGCCGCGAAAGCGCTGCTAAAAGTGCTCAACAAGTCACCCGAGTCAGCCCTGCTTGCCTTGAGTTAATTTCCGCAATTGGCAAGACCACATTGGTCTTGCTCCCACCCCGAACCCGCCTACGGTCTAAACCTCGGCGGGTTTTTTCATTTCTGGAGCACCTATGACACTTCTTTCCAAAACCGCCATCCTTTGCGCCAACGATCTTCAAACAGAGGACGTCGACGTTCCCGAGTGGGGTGGTGCCGTGCGCGTGCGCAGCTTTATCGCAGTAATCTGACCATGCTTGAATGAGAAGGGAGCGCTTTTCGATCAAGTCCCCCCGACGATAAGCCGCTTCAATCTTATCGGGAAGGCTGACTGACTTCAGACTTGGGTAGAAGGCTCTACGGTAGCCCCACCTCCCGGACCCACCCGGTCAAGGTCTCTAACCGGCCAACATAGTTGTCGTCAACCGGCCACGGTAATTGTCGTCAAACATACAAGCCAAATACGCACAGCAGGCGACTCGCCAAGCTCGCTAATGCAACTGCTGATCATGCCTTTGGCGGCGTACGATCTTGAGGAGATCGGCGACTACATTGCGCAAGACAATCCGATTCGCGCCGGAACTTTCGTGGCTGAGTTGCGTGCGCATTGCGAAAAGATTTGTCTCAACCCTGCGGGCTATCGGCGGCGGCCCGATCTGTCTGATGACTTGCGTTCATGCGCGCATGAATTGGATCAAAGAGGTTTGATTTCAGTGGTTGCTGACCCAATTTTCAACACGCAGCCCAGCGTAATTCACAAAGTCCGCTTCATTGTTGGTGACCAGCGTCACCCCTAAAGCGACCGCGTGCGAGGCAATGAGTTTGTCAAGGGCATCGCGGTTGCGATCTTTGTAGGCTGCGCGGATGGGGCCATAGGCCTTGGCAGCTTGTGCATCAAAAGGCGCAACCATGATGTCTTCGAGCAAGCTCTCCAGCGCTGCCCGGTTGGTTTCCTGTGCCGCGGTGCTTGAGCACGCGATACCAAATTCAAGCTCAGCCAAAGTCAGCGCAGAAATAACAACGTCGCCCACAAAGCACTGGGCAAACCGCTCTCGCACCTCAGGCGGCTGGTGCTTCATTAGATAGATAAAGATGTTGGTGTCGAGCATGTATTTGGGATTCATAAAGTCTCGCGCTCGCCCTCCATGTTTTCGCCCCGGCCCTGGGCCATGAAGTCTGGTGAGAACTTGGCAAGTTTGCCCAGCAAATCGCCCATGCGGCGCTGCGCCGGGCGGATGCGCAACTCGTCCCCTTGTCGCTCTATGACCAGATCAACGTCCCAAGTGCTGTAGGCAAGCTCGGCAGGAATGCGAACGGCTTGCGAGTTGCCGTTCTTGAAAAGTTTGGTATTGGCCATGGCGAACCTTTTTTGGATGTACGTGTACATCTTAATCCAGGAGGAAATGAATGTAAAGCCAAGTATCAAGTCGATCAGCGGCGCGAGTTACATCAATATATCGACATTTCGAAAGATGAACCGGACACCAAGTGCTTGATTTGCTTGCCCATCAGAAACGTAGGCGGTTTGTGCAAATCCATCAATCATGAAGCCTAGGCCAGAAAAAAATACAAGTGCGATCCCAAAGCCAGGCAAAAAGTCGGACGTCGTCAAAAGCCTTAGCCCAAGATCGAGCCGAAGTAAAGAAACTTCGATTCACCACGAGAGCATTTCAAAGTCGGATTTAAATGGGTTTTTCTCCGTCATCAATCGCGCCCACCTATTCAAGCTTGATGTTCGCGTCCTTGATAAGCTTGCCCCATTTGTTGTAGTCATTGCGCAGTACAGAGGAGAACTGCTCGGGGCTCATGTTGACTGTCTCCATGCCTTGGGCTACAAGCTGCTTTTGAATATCGGCCTGTGCCAACGCCGTCAGCACATCGCTGTTAATGCGGGCAATGATGGACGCTGGTGTCGAAGCCGGCGCTAGGATGCCATACCAAGATCCGGCTTCATAATCGCGCAACCCGCCTTCAATCATTGTGGGCACTTCAGGCAGCAAGGCAGTGCGCTGTCGTCCAGTTACCGCAAGTGCTTTAAGTTTGCCTGCCTTGATGTGTGGAAGCACCAATCCGGTGTCTGCAAAGAGCACCTGAATGTGCCCGCCCAGCAGGTCGTTAATCGCTGGCGCCAAACCTTTGTAGGGGGCATGCACCAAGTCCACTGAAGCCATCGAATTGTAAAGTTCACCAGCAAGGTGAGGGGCGCCGCCGGTTCCCGATGAGCCGAAGGTGAGCTTGCCAGGGCTGCGCTTGGCCAGAGTTGTCAACTCCCCCAGGTTGTTCGCCGGCACCGCTGGGTGGACGACCAACACAAAAGGTGTGGAAGCAATGAGCGAGACAGGTATCAGGTCTTTGAGCGTGTCGTAGCCGATTTTCTTATACAAGTGAGGTGCGACTGTGAGCGGACCTGCCGCACCCAGCAGCAGCGTGTTGCCATCGGGCGCAGCCTTGGCTACCGCTTCGTTTCCGATCAAGCCACCGCCGCCGGCGCGGTTGTCCACCACAACCGACTGTCCTAGGCTTTCCGTCAGCTTGCTGCCAATGGCCCGGCCAACGAAATCCGCTCCACCCCCAGCAGCAAAGGTGACGATGAGCTTGATCGGTTTGGAAGGCCAGGTCTGCGAATGGGCAGGCGTGACGCACGCCAGCGAGACCGCCAGCATGGCCCCAAGGATATGAAGGGGTTGAATTTTCTTCATGGTGATTTTCCTTTAAAGGTTCATTTGAGAGATGAGGGTGAGTGATCCAGATCGGGCCGGAAGATGGCCGATTGCTCATCGCTCCAGGGCAATTCACGATGAATTTTTTTGGCCATTGCCAACGCATAGGGCGCCGATTCAAGCAACAGCTCGAGTTGATGGTCTGACAAATGCAGGCCCGCATGGCGCACCGATGCATCCACATGCGCGCGGGTATGGAGATCCGCATCGATCACGGGTGCGTCATGACTCGTGTCCACAGTTGGCGCCTGCAACCCCGCAGTCAAGCTGGGACGGCGCAAATGCCACTGCGTAGCCTGTTCATATGCATGGCCGATACGCAGCACCCTCGCGTCGTCAAAGTGACGACCCGCGATCTGCAGGCCCAGGGGCAGTCCGGTTTGGCTGAAACCGCAAGGCAGTGCCAGAGCAGGTGCCCCTGTCACACTGAACACCGTGCCCATGCTGGGAGACGACCATTTTTGTTTCGCACCGATGGATCGGTGCGCAGTCATGTGAGGGGCAGGACCGGAGCCAGCGGTAATGAAAGCATCGTATTTCGCATGAAGCGCATCGAACTCGCTGATCATGCGTCGGCGTTCGCGCTGCGCGGCGATGTAATCAGATGAAGAAAAAAGGCAGGCGGCCAGCGTGCGACCTAAAAAATGATCGCCATAGTCACCAGCATGGTTGCGCAATTGTGCCTGGTGCCTTGCGAAGAGCTCGCTCTCAGTGAGCATGATTCGAACTGCGTAATACTCGTGCAGCGATCGCACCCGCACCTCTTCAACCTGAGCACCCAGATTGCGCAGCACATCCAAGGCTGCATCCACTGCTTGATGCAACTCTGGATTGATCCGGATGTCTTCTTCCCAGTGGTGCCGAAGCACGCCGATGCGCATGTGCTTCAAATCCTGCCCGAGCTGAGCGCTGAAAGCACCCGGTATCAGTTGAGCGCTGCCACTATCGCTCGGGTCATGGCCGGCAATCACCTGTAGCACTGTTGCCGCGTCTTCTACTGTTCGTGTAATAGGGCCCACATGGTCGCAGCTCGATGAGAAGGGAATGACGCCGGTACGGCTAACCCATCCGAAAGTGGGCTTGAATCCGACCACGCCGCACATCCAGGCAGGTGTGCGGACCGAGCCTCCGGTATCAGTACCCAGTGCGAAAGAAGCCAGTCCGCCAGCTACCGCTGAGGCCGAGCCAGTGCTGGAGCTGCCTGTGTAGTGGGCTGTGTTCCATGGATTGCGTGCCGGCGGCCAAGGCAGGTCAAATGACGGGCCGCCATGCGCAAACTCATGCGAAGCTTGCTTACCAAGCAGGACTGCGCCAGCCGAATGCAATCTCTTCACCACGGCTGCGTCTTGGGTGGGTACATTATTTTGCAAAACCCGTGAGTGGGCAGTGGTCAGGACACCCCGGGTCTCGAACATGTCTTTCAGTCCAAACGGCACACCATGCAGCGGGCCCAAGCTGTTCCCCTTGGCGTGCTCCTCGTCCGCATGCCGGGCTGCTGCGCGTGCGATATCGGCTGTCACCGTGATGTAGCTGTGCAACTGATCGTCAAACTGGGAAATGCGATCCAGAAAGCAATCGACCACCTCGACAGCAGAAAACTCACCGGACTTGACGCATCGCGCCAGATCAGATGCAGGCATGAAACAAATTTCTTCAGACAATGAAGCCTCCCCTGTGCAATGCAGAAGTTGAGTTTGTCATGCGAATTATTCGAGCTTGACCCCGGCGGCCTCGATCGTTCTACGCCACTTCACGCTTTCTTCCCTTAGAAATACGCCGAACTCATCTGGCGTGCTGAGCAGCACATCCTGCCCCAAAACTGCGAGGCGTTGGCGCATTTCGGGGGTGCGCAGCACGCGCACGATGACTTCATTGAGCTTGAGCACGATGTCTCTGGGCGTGCCCTTCGGAGCGAGAATGCCGTTCCAAGTGATGGCGCTGTAGCCGGTTATGCCGGCCTCGATCATGGTGGGCTTGTCCACAAGAGAGTCGGCGCGCTGCACGCCAGTAACGGCCAACGCATTGACCTTGCCGGCCTTGATCTGCGGCAGCGCCGAAGGCAACACATTGAACATCAAGTCCACCTGTCCGGACATGACATCGTTGAGCGCCTGAGCGCCGCCCTTGTAGGGCACGTGAACCATGTTAATTCCCGCCATCGATTTGAACAACTCGCCAGCCAAATGAAGGGATGTGCCCGATCCAGGCGAAGAATAGTTCAGCTTGCCGGGGTTGGCCTTGGCATAGTTGACCAGCTCGGCCACTGAGTTGACCGGCAGCGAAGGCTTAACGATCAACACGTTTTGAACACTGCCCACCAGAGAGATGGGTGCGAAATCGCGCAGTGGGTCAAATCCCAGGTTCGCGTAGAGGCTCGGGTTGGTTGCAAGGCCAGGCGTACCCATCAGCAAGGTGTAACCATCAGGCGCGCTCTGCGCCACCGCCATCATGGCCAAATTGCCACCCGCTCCAGGGCGATTCTCCACGACCATCTGTTGACCCAGGGCCTCGCCGATAGCAGGTGCGATCGCCCGCAAGAAAATGTCAGAACCGCCACCCGCGGCAAACCCAAGTACCACCTTGATGGGCTTTTCCGGATAAGCCGCTGCAGAGGCAGTGGCCAGCAAGGCCAGAAACCAACCCATGGAAGCACTCAGGATGCATGCGTGCAGGCGCCGGGTGAACTTCATCTTTTTTCTCCTGAAAACGGATTATCTGGTAAGCGGCGATTGACGCCACATCGTATACTGGATTGGCACGGGGTGAGGCAATCATGCTCAATGACCATGCAACTCGCCCCTATTAACAATTCGACTTGCGAAAGGCCATCCGCATGCAGGCGTCAACCTACGGTCCCTATCCTTACCGTCCCATCACAAGCCGCCAACATTTCAGTTGGCCCAACGGCAACCGTTTGGCCATTTGGGTTATTCCCAATCTGGAGTTCTTTCATCTGAGCGACCCGATGCCGGGTGTTGGCAATGAACGTATTTCCCTGCCGCACGCGAAGATTCCCAATGTGCGCAACTGGGCTATTCGCGACTACGGCAACCGAGTGGGTGTGTGGCGCTTTTTTGAAATGTTCAAACGCTATGGCATTCGCGGTACAGCAGCACTGAACAGCGACATATGCATACACCACCCGCAAATCATTGAACAGGCCCTCAAGCAGGATTGGGAGTTCATGGGACACTGCCAAACCAACGCTGTACGCCTGAACGAGCTGCCACCCGAACAAGAAAAAGAAGCGATCCATGACACGCTTGCCACCATCACCAAGGCCACTGGCCGCAGGCCTGCTGGTTGGCTGGGCGCGGGCTTGTCTGAGACATGGAATACGCTGGACTATTTAGTGGAGGAGGGTGTTCAATACATTGCTGATTGGGCATGTGATGACCTGCCCTTTCGCATGAATGTAGGCAACAAGACTTTGATGTCGGTGCCCTACAGCCTGCACGTGAACGACACATCGCAGTTTTTCAATCAAAAAGCCACAGCCGAAGAGTTCGAGACTTTGATCAAAGGCCAGTTCGATTGGCTCTACCGCGAATCTGAACAGGCGCCGCGAGTCATGGCCATTGCCTTGCATCCCTTTGTATCGGGCGTGCCGCACTGGGCTGGGGCGGTAGATCGCGCGCTGGCCTATGTCTCGCGCCACTCCGGCGTCTGGTTGGCCACAGGCAGCGAGATCGCGACTCACTTCGCACAGCAGGTGGCGGACGAATGATTCATCCAACCGACACAGAAGAGTTGCGAATTCTCTCGCCCACCGGCGTGTGCGGCTCAGGTTTTTCACAGCAATCCTTTGAGACTGCGTTGGGGATGCGTCCGCATTTCATCGGATGTGATGCGGGGTCCACCGACCCGGGGCCGGAGTATTTAGGGTCTGGAACCACTGCCTTTCCAGTGGAGGCCATCACCCGAGATCTGCGACTGATGTTGGCCGGTGCTCGCAGGTTGCGTATTCCCTTGTTGATTGGCTCGGCTGGCACGGGGGGAGGCGATTTACAACTCGAGCTGGTCCGACACATTCTGATCGACCTGGCGCAAAAGGAGGGGCTGTCTTTCAACCTGGCTGTTATCCATTCAGAGCAAGACAAAGACTTTCTCATCGAGCGCCTGCGGCAAGGCTGCATCTCGGCTTTGGAGCCAGCGCCCCCATTTGACGAGGATGTCATCCGGCGCAGTGCACACATCGTCGGCATGATGGGTGCTGAGCCCTTCATTCGCGCGCTTGAGCAAGGTGCTGATGTGGTGCTGGCTGGGCGAGCCAGCGACACAGCCATATTCGCGTCTGTGCCCTTGATGCGCGGCTTTCCAGCCGGACTGGCTTGGCACGCAGCCAAAATTCTTGAATGTGGCGCAGCTGCCGTTGTGAACCGCAAGAGCCCTGACTGCATGTTCGTATGGTTGCGCCATGACCACTTTCTGGTGGCTGCACCCGACCCCGATCTGCGCTGCACGCCACAGAGTATTGCATCTCACAGCCTGTATGAGAATGCTGACCCATTCCGCCTGATCGAATGTTCGGGAACACTGGACTTGAGTAAGGCGCAATACGAGGCTGTTGATGAACGAACAGTGAAAGTCAGCGGAAGCCTTTTTGAGGAAGCACAGCGCTACACCGTCAAGCTTGAAGGTGCAGAATTGGCAGGCTACCAGAGCATCCTGATCGGATCAGTCCGAGACCCACTCATCATTGGTCAGATCGACGACTGGATGGAGCGTCTCAAGACACGAATTGGTGCTCGCGTAGGCATGGTGTTTGGCGATACGCTCGAGGGCCAATGGCAACTGGGTGTACGCATTTATGGCAAGAACGGCACCATGGGAGCGCTCGAGCCTGTGCAGGAAATTCGCTCGCACGAATTGTGCCTTGTGTTCGAGATGACGGCGCCCACCCAGGAGATTGCTCACTCGTTGGCTGGCATCGTGCGCCATCAGGCCCTGCATCTACCGATCCCTCAGTGGAGTGGTCTGATCACCGCGGTGGCGTTGCCGTACAACGCACTGGACCGTGGGCCAGTTTATCGGTTCAACATGAACCAAGTTGTCGAGCCATCCGACCCATTTGAAATGTTCTCTATGGAATTGATTCACGTAGGTACACCCATCAGTCAAGAGGCGGCATCATGAGCAAGCTCGCATCACTTGCCCGCTTGATACGCAGCAAGAACGCTGGCCCGTTCGTGCTCACATTCGACATCATGTTTGACGACGTTCAGACTTACAGTCGCGTCAGAGATTCGGGGGTGCTGACCCGAGAAGTTATAGCAACGATATACAGACTTGCGCCTGCGCAGGTGCAGTTTTTTTATTGTGATCACGCACTTGCGGTCAAGGCATCGATTCCCCGTCCGGTCACGCAGGGCGATGTGGGTGACAGCGATGGCCATGGCGGGCAGCAATACGCGCCGCTCATGGACATTGAAATTCCTTGAGTCTGTAATTGTGCTCAGTCCACCTTGGCGCCCGAGCGTTTCACCACCTCGGCCCACTTCAGAGTTTCTGACTGGATATAAGCCTTGAACTGTTCAGGCGTGTTGACCACTGGGTCCACACCCAGTTGTGAATAGCGCAGCTTCACGTCCGCACTTTGCATGATCTTGCTCAGCTCAGCATGCAGCCTCTGGATAATGGCCTGAGGGGTATTGGCCGGCACCATCAAGCCGTACCAAGACGTTGCATCGTAGCCCGGCACTGTCTCGGCCACCGTTGGCAGATCGGGCAATAGCTTGGAGCGTTGCGCCGTCGTTTGTGCAATCGCCCGCAACCTGCCAGCCTGAATATGCGGAACGAATGGGACCATGTCGCTGATGGTCATTTGAACCTGACCAGCAATGGTGTCCATCATCGCCGGCCCGGTTCCTTTGTAAGGTATATGCGTGAGCTTGATGTCTGCCATGGTGTTGAGAAGTTCACCGGCCAGATGCAAGGAGGTGCCATTGCCTGAGGTGCCGAAGTTCACCTGCCCTGGTTTGGCCTTGGCAAGAGCGATGAGCTCGGTCAGATTCTTTGCTGGCACCCCAGGGTTGACCACGATGATGAAGGGGCCGGTGGCTACCTGCATCAGCGGGGCCAAGTCTTTCTGGGGATCATAGGGAAAAGATTTGTAAAGGCTGACGTTCACAGCAAGCGAACTGGCAGACCCCATCAGCAGCGTATAGCCATCGGCTGGAGATTTGGCTACGAAGTCATTCCCCAAAATGCCGCCTGCGCCTGGCTTGTTTTCCACCAAAAACGGCTGTCCCATCGCATCAGACAGTTTCTGCGCAAGCATGCGAGCCAAAATGTCAGTGGTTCCGCCCGCAGAAAATGCCACCACAATCTTCACTGGTTTGGTGGGGTAGGTTTGTGCAACGCTTGCAAATGAAAAAAGCAAGGCAGTCGCACTCAGCGCCAGCCCGGCAATACAGCGTCGGTACAAATTCAATTTCAGGTTCATCGAATACTCCAAAAATGATGCAAGACGAGCACTAATTCCTACACCGGATAAAATGGTGTACCAGTGTATACCCAACTTTTGCTTCGTGAGCATGGCAGTTCGAAGAAATGAGGGGCTAAAGATGGCCCTGGAGACAGCAGTGGACCGATTATTTGAAGTAGGAGGCGCTTGTGAGCAGTCTGAATTTTGCCTTGATATTGCGGGCTTTGGAATGATTCCATCTCATTTTGCACATCGCCAGGCGCCCTCTAAGCTGGTCTATGGCAATGGATGTCTCGCCCAACTCAAATCAGAACTGGGGGAGATCTCCATACGCAGGCCCATCCTGGTTGCGGGGCGTCGCACGGCTGCATCGATGGTTTATCGAAATACCATCACGGCGTTGTCAGGCCTCGATTTGGCTGAATACATCGGCATGCCGGAACATTCGCCCATAGGTGAAGTCGAGCGCTTGCGAGATCTGGCCAGAAGTCACGGGGCTGATGGGTTCATCGCTGTGGGCGGCGGCAGCGCATCAGATGCCTGCAAGGCGGCCGCGCTGTGGCTGGCTGAAGACCGAGATCTGGAATCCTGCGCCACCCGTTTCTCGCCACCATCTGAAATCTTTGTACCGCACCTGGACAAGCCCAAACTGCCCATTGTGGCCATACCCACCACCCTGTCTGCCGCCGAGGTCACTCCTGGCGGAAGTGTTTGCACGCAAGACGGGCGCAAACTGATACTGGTGGATTTCAAGCTCGCCTCCCAACTCATCGTCATCGACCCGGCCGCAGTGACTGATGTACCCGCCCATATCTTTCTGGCCAGCGGCATGAATGGTCTGGCCCACTGTATCGAAGGTCTTTACTCCAAGGTTCAGACACCCGTCACCACCGCGTTGGCTTTGCATGCGATAGGTCTTTTCATGGAAGCACTTCCTGCCGTAGCCTCAGACCCTTCTTCGGCCGATGCAAGAGGTAAAGCATTGATGGCTGCTCACTTGTCCGGCCTTGCGCTGCTCAATGCAAGAACCTGCATTCACCATGCCACCTGCCATGCACTGGGCGCGGTAGCAGGCATTTCGCATGGGGACGCCAACAGCATCCTGTTGCCTCATGCGATGGTGTTCAACAGCGTGTCACCGATCGCTGCATCGGCGATGGCTGCCTGTGCCATCCAGCTAGGGGCCAGTGTTGCCAGCGCACAGGCGAGCATTGACAGAGTGCGTTGGCTGCAGGAGCGCATCGGCGTGCGGCGAAGGCTGCGCGACACCGGCATGCTGCGAGAATTGATACCCGAAGTGGCCGCCAAAGTCATGGGAGAAAAGGGGCTCTATTTCAATCCACGCACAGTCAGCTCTGCCGAGCAGGTACAAGAGATGCTCTACGCCGCCTGGTAATTGAAACTACTGCTTTGGCTACTCTGCACGTATGCCCAGCTCGCCGATTAAGTTGTGCCACTTAACGATTTCTGCACGCATGTGCAAGCCAAACTGTTGCGGCGAGCTACCCACTGGCTCTGAACCATCTACAGCCAGACGCTCGCGCATTTCGGGCAGGCGCAGTATGCGCACCATCTCGCGATTGAGCTTGTCTACGATGGCGCCGGGCGTACCACGTGGCGCCAATACGCCATACCAACCTGCCATCTCGTAGCCAGCCACCCCCGCTTCCTGCATGGTGGGAATGAAAGGAAGCGATGCAGACCGCCGCGCGGTGCTCACAGCCAGCGGCCGCAACTTGCCAGCCGTTGTGTGAGTGTGCGACTGAAGAATGGTTGAAAAGAGCATGTGAATCTGTCCACCTATGACATCCGCCATTGCAGGCGCTCCGCCTTTGTAAGGCACATGGGTCAGTCGTATGCCTGCCAACGATCCAAACAGCGCGCCAGCCAAATGACTGAAACCGCCGATTCCGGAAGACCCGAAGGTCAGGCTTGCAGGCTTGGCCCTAGCAAAGGCAATCAACTCTTCTACCGAGCGAACTGGAAGCGCCGGATTGACCACCAGCACATAGGGCTGAGTGGTTGCCTGTGTAATGGGAACAAGATCTCGCTCAAGGTTGTAGGGTTGCTGATGCCCTTGCAGCGTCACATTGACCGAGTGGCTCGACGAGACCATGGTCAGGGTGTACCCGTCAGGTGCTGCCTTGGCCGCCATGTCCACCGCAATCATGCCGTTAGCACCAGGCCTGTTTTCAACAATAAAGGGCTGCGACCAGACTTGCGACAGTCTCTGGGCGATTGCACGCGCAGTGATGTCCACACCGCCTGCTGGGGCAAATGGACACAGCAGACGGACGGGCCGTTGTGGATAGTTCGCAGCTGGATCTGCTTGCGCCAGCGCCTCTTGGTACTGGCTTCCCAGTGTCACCCCACTCAGACCGCACAGTGTCTGTAGAAAATTCCGTCTTTGATAAATCATTCCTGCTCAGGTGATTGAGTCACAACATAGTGTCGGTCACCATCTCGGTATTTTCGCCTCAATTCCTCGCCACTCAGAAGCTCGTTTTCCAAGGCCGAAGTATGGTCGTAGTTCATCAAAGTGGATAGGGTATCCATGCCGACCAGCAGATCAGGCCGATCGGCTGCCTCGCCGGTCTGCATGCAAGTGCGCAGCACCAGCAGCGCTTTTTGCATGCCAGAGATGGCCGATGCGCTCAGCAGGCGCGGCATGCTCACCCGCGCCACACCCATCTCGCGCAAGCGACCCAGAGATAAAAGAGGACTGGTCGGTCGGGTGCGGATACCAAAGCCCATATTGATGTTCACTGGAACATCGCCAGCAGCTTCAAGCACCCGCAAAATATCATCTTCAGAGCGGATCGCATCCACATAGATCATGTCGGCTCCAGCGGCCACATATTCGCGCACCCGTGACTGCGTGCCTTCGATGCCTTCTACCGCGATGGCATCGGTGCGAGCATTGATGATGAAGTCAGGGTCCTTGCGCGCCTTGATCGCTGCCTCAATCTTCATCGCCATCTCGCTGGCGGACACCAACTCTTTTCCCCGCATATGACCGCAACGCTTTGGGCTCAACTGGTCCTCCATGTTGATGCCGACCACACCCGCCTCCTCGAAGTATTGCACCACGTGATAAACCGTAACAGCGTTGCCGTAGCCGGTATCGGCATCGGCCATGATGGGGATAGAGACGCTGCGCGCAATATGCCGACAGGCGTCCACATTCTCACGCAAACTGAGCAGGCCAATGTCAGGCTGACCGATCAATGAGTTGGCTAGGCCCGCGCCAGTGGTCGCTGCTGTTGAGAACCCCATAGACTCAACCAGCCGCGCGCTATAGCCGTCGTACACCCCTGGTGAGACGACGGGGCGGTTGTTGGCCAGCAGTTCGCGAAAGCGTCGGGCACGGGTAGGTGTGGCAATGCTGTTCATCGTTGGTCATGCCTCTTGTTGACGGTTGACTGACCTTATGACTTGCGCCAAGAAGTTGCAATCTTCAGCACGTGAAGGACATCAGCCTCGTTGTTGTAAAGGTGGAGTGAAAAGCGCAGCATGTCTTTGCGAATCGACAGCTTCACGCCGTTGGCTGACAAGGCCTCATAAAGAGATTGCATCAGGGCGTCACCCGATGCATTGTGCCCAGCACCTGGGCTTCCTACGCTCACAATGTGGTCGCGTGCAGGATGAGTGGCTCCCCCACAAACTGGCAGACCCAGATCAGACAAACCCTGTGCAAGTTGAGCGGCGAGAGAGTGAGTATGCGACTGGATGTTGGCAATACCGACTTGTTCCAGCAGTGCCATGGATGCCTCTACGGCCGCGGCCGCTGGAAAGTTGTAGTTGCCCAGGTCGAAGCGACGTGCAGCAGGCATCAGTTGCAGAGCGCCATCTTTTGCCGCAGCTTCGCCTGCTTCGCCAAGATCGACTCCAAAGCGAGCCAGATAGACCGGCTCCATGGTCTGCGCTAGCTCGCGCCGCACATAGAGAAAACCCATGCCGTAGAGCCCGAGCAAACCCTTCTGGGTGGACACTGCCAGCGCGTCTACAGGCAACTGGCTCAAGTCGATGTCCGAGATGCCCACAGACTGCGCACCATCGAGTAGAAACAGCGCCCCAGTCCTGCGGCAGGCCGAGCCCAGCGTTTGCATGTCGGTCCTAAACCCCGGTGTGAAAGTATGGGTGCAGGTGGTGACGATGCGGGTGCGGCTGTCAATGGCATTGATCATCTCTTGCACCGGGTATTGCCCGCCACTGCTTGGCAGGTTGCGAATCTCGATGCCCAGCCTGCGCTGGAGATTGCGCCACACATACACATTGTTGGCATGCTCAAGCTCTTCGCAAACCACCATGTTGTCGCCAGCACGCCAAGGCAATGAAGTCGCTACGATGTTCAGGCCTTCGGAGATATTTTTAGTGATCGCAATCTCGTCCGGATGGCAGTGAACCAGCCGCGCAAAGCCCAAGCGCGCAGCTTCCAATGTGTTGAACATCGCCGCCTTGTCGCCACCGGTTTGCGCCGCATCAAAATAAGCATCCAAGGCTTTGCGCACTGGCACACACATCGGCGCGCGGCCAGCCACGTCCATGTAAACGACCTCACTCAAGCCTGGAAATAAATCCCTGGCTTGACGAAGGTCGAGGTGAGTTGGGGTGGTGCTAACTGAATTCATAGGTCTACTCACACTTCATAATATTTTGTTCAAGCCAAATCGCATGCGAAAGTAAGCGCGCATCTTGGCGCGCACCGGCTACAAACTGAACGCCGATGGGCAAGCCCTGGGAACCTAGAAAGCCAGGCAAAGTGATGCAGGGCAAGCCCAAGGCGGTCCACAGACGATTGAAGATGGCCTTGCCGGTGCTGTCCAAGCCTTGTGGTGCTTCACCCGGTGCACTGGGTGTCAGCAGCAAATCAGTCGCGGAGTTGAAGCTTGCGCTCATCAACCGCTGGCACTTCGCACGCAGTGCCAAGGCCTCTTCGTAGACGGCAGGCTCGCAGGCCAAGCCCCATTCGATTCGAGAAACAATGGCATCCGACAGGTGCTCACTGTGGCATCGGTACTCATGCTGCAGTGCCCTGGCCAATTCAAAATACTCAATGGCATGGTGCGCTTTAGGCATACCCTCGAATTCCAAAGGTAACTCAAGTTCGGACACATGCACACCCTTGAGCGATAGCCTTTGTAAAGTGGTCTGGAGCGAATTTTGCGTATCCGTTGAGGCCTCAGCCCAATCTGCCCCTTTGAACATCACAACGCGCTGGGGTGTCTCTGCTCTGATGTTGAGGAAGTCGCTGCGCCCCGTCACGCCTGCCACAAGCAAGGCTGTATCTTCCACACTGCGTGCGAAAGTTCCCAGCGTATCGAAGCTGTCAGACACCTGCTTGACACCTTGTCGATTGATCAAACCGAAACTGGGTTTGAAACCTACGATGCCACAAAAGCTCGCAGGCCTTATCACAGAGCCGCCGGTTTGCGTGCCCATTGCCAACGGCACCATGCCATCGGCCACTGCGGCCGCCGAACCGCTGGATGAGCCGCCCGGCGTGTGCGCGCTGTTATGGGGATTGGTGGTGGGGCCGGGGTGGCTGGTCGCGAACTCGGCTGTGACAGTTTTACCCAACACCAGAGCGCCAGCCCGGCGTGACATTGCTACTGCGCCGGCGTCGATGGCTGCGTGATGATTCGCATAGATGGGAGAGCCGCAGGTACTTGGCAGACCCTGGCAGTCGATGATGTCTTTCCATGCCACAGGAAGGCCATGCAAACAGCCCATCGCCGGCAGCTTGTCAAGCGCATGCGCATGCTGGAGTGCGCCTTGGCGATCTACATGAGTCCATGCACGCACGACGTGTTCGCGTTCATCAATGCGGTCTAGACATTCTTGTACCAAAGCCTCACTGCTCAATTGGCCCGTTGCGATCTCGGCTACCGCCGAGCGTGCACTGCGCATCATTGATTGAGCTGCCATGACAGAGGTCCAGTTGCGGTCAAAAAATCTTTCAAATTCATGGCCTCATCAAAATTGTGACGCGCCTTGTCTTTGCGTGCAAAGATCATAGCTGTTCCTTGTTCGATGTGCAGCTCAATAAAACCCTTGCACTGAGCCATATCGATAGCCCCATGGCCGAGATTGAAAGATGTGAATTTGTCAAACTTACTTTGCAGCACGCTGGTCTTGTGCCAACAACTGCGACCAAGGTTGCGCCAGCAGTGCCGGCGGCAAATCGCACAGCGCGAGCAGATTGCGAGCCAGGCTCGGAAACGACACGGACACCAGGCTGTTTATTTTATGGTGTAGCACGTCGGGCTCAAAAGGGCGATCGGGTCCACCACGAGCACTTAGACACTCGGTCTGGATTTGCCGGCCATCCTTCAAGTGCAATGTCAAGCGTGCCGGCCTGTCTTGGGGCCGCGGCAACGCTGGCAAGAATTGCGACAAGCGCACTGTTTCGCGCAACCGTACAACCGCGGGATCCTGCAACCACTGTGCACCGAAAGCATCAGCCCCGGCGTGGCCATTGACCAAGGTGGTTGCAAGGACATGATCGTAGGAAAACTTGCCCGCCAGTGAAGTTGATGGTGACTTGTTGCTCATACTGGGTCTGTGCGTTTGCAGATGAATTTCTGCAATATCTGCGTGGGTGGTGCCCGGTGGGAGCGCTTTCAATGCTTCCAGAACAGCCTCAACAGCCGAGTGTGTAGACTGACAGCATGCATGTATCTTATGGTAGCCGTTGCACACTGCCCACTCTTGGCCCAAACCTTCTGTGAGCGCTTGTGGCGAAGGGCGTTGGCCAAGCAACTCGGTGAACACCGAGTAGGGTCCATCGGGCATGCCACCTATGCCAAGCGCTGACCAGTCGGCTGCACGCATGCCGTTGGCAGTCCCTACCGCAGACCAAACGTTTCTCACCAGTGCACCTTGCACTGCATGCGCGTAATTGCCTGCGGTGATCATGGTGCTTGCCGAAGTCAGTGCGTCATACGCTGTCGATGCATCAAAACGCCTACACACTGCAACTGCCATCGCGCCGCCGATGGCTGCAGTTTGCGGATGTGGATGCAGCGTCATCTGCGGAAAAATCCAGGTTCGTGCCATGCGAGCAGTCAACTCGTAAGACAGCGCCATCGCGTCGATCAACTCTCCCGCAGTGAGCCCCAAGGTCTCTGCCTCGGCCAAAAGCGCTGGTATGACGTACAAGCCCGCATGACATGGCGCGAGCCGATAGCCCTCGTCCAGCTCGCACCAACTGCCTGCGATGCCGTTGGCCAATGCGGCTGAAATACGGTCAGAGCGCGGCAACCCAGCGCGAAAAATGGAGACGCCAGCGCCCGATCCACCACCAGCCAATTGAGCCTGCACCCGGGAGACCTCAGGCTCGTCCTGCGCAGCGACAATGGCCGCGATGTTGTCGGCCAGCACCAAGGCGGCCTTGAGCCGCGCAGCTCGCGGAATGTCGCGCCCAGCAGGGCCAAAGGCCCACTCCACCATGGAGCGCATTTGGGTGGATGTGCTCTGTCGTTGTGAATCGTCTAGCTCGTTCATCTTGCTCCCTTTCTGGTGATGCACTTCGCCACTAGCTGGCGGACCGAAACGGTCTCGATTCGCTGCACTGCATCGGCCAGAGCGAGGCTGCCCTGTACGCCTAGATGATCGGTTGTGAGAGATGAGAACTTGGCAGCCAGCCGATCACCCTGGCGTGCAATATGGGTTGAAGCGATGCCGGTATCAGCCCAAGCTTTCAGTAGCCGTCCATCGCGAGTTATCGCATGCACTTCGGTTTCCATGACCCCCCAGCCGTCAACCAGTTCAACCGTGGTGTTCGCGCGCAGGCGCTGCAATTCAGGCAGGGCCAGTTGCGTCTGGCCAAAGTTGTCAATGCTTGCAGTGTCCAGGCCCAAAAAGGCCAGAGAGGTGGCATAGCGCAGGCTGAACTTTGCTTGTGCTGATGTCTTGGGATCTGCGATGTTGCAAGTGGAATCGGCAACGCGCTCCACCCGAATCAAAACTGATTCAATGTCGTGTGCCAGCAGCTTGTGCTCACTGAGAAGTTGAAGCGCGCATTCGATCGCCGAGTGGGTGCCATAGCAGGCGGCATGGTACTTGAACAGGTTTTCACGCATGTAAAAGCGCTCTGGATCAGCAAGGGCTTGATCTTCGTGAAAGTCTGGGCTGAGGGTGCGGGCAAAGCCCTGCGTGCATTCAAGCACATCGGTGCGACTGGTCAGGCCTTGACTGGCCCACAGTGCTGCTTCCAGGCCGTTGCGCGCGGCCAGTCCCACATGAAGCGGCTTGCAAGGCGTGCCAAACATGCCTTTGAGGCCAGCAGCCTGCGTCGCCGCGATGCCCACCGCATGCCGGCTTTGCATTTCATCCAATCCCAGCAATCGTGAACAAGCCAAGGCCACGCCCAGCACACCCACGCTGGATGTCGCGTGGTATCCGCGTGCGTAGTGGCCTGGCTCAACCAGCACGCCCGCACGGCAGGCAAACTCATAGCCCGATATGAAGGCCATCATCAGAGCTTCGCCGCTAGCGTCCAGGTACTCCCCCAGGGCCAACAGCGGTGGCAGAATAACCGCGCTGGGGTGTCCGTTGATGCTCAGGTTCACGTCATCGAAATCCAGAGCATGGGCTGCACAGCCATTGACCAGAGCGGCTTGGCGAATGCCCAGTTGTTGGCCGCCACCGAGCACAGTTGCTTGTGCCGGCCCGCCTTGGGCTTGCATGTCAGCCAGCATCAGTTCTGAGATCGCATCATCATGACCAGCGATGGTGACGCCCAGCACATCGAGCAGGCACTGCCGCGCAAGAGTGTCCACTTCGGGCGGCAAGTCCTCGCGTCGAAGCGACAAAGCGCGTCGTGTCAGCACCTGCGTGAGGCCGGCATTCTGGGTCGATAAATTCATGAGTGATCCAATGGCAACGATTTAGAAAGTCGATCCGGATTTCAGGTAAGCGTCCACGATCTCGCTGCCGGTGGCGCACCACACGTCACGGTGTCCAGTGATGTATTTAAGAGCTGCGTCCAGCCCTCCTATGCGATGCGGCACGCCGATCAAATAGGGGTGAAGACATATCGCCATGACACGCGCTGACTGTTCGCCCTCGCGATACAGCACATCGAACTGCCGCTTGATCATGGTCTCGAAATCGTCAATGGACCGGTCGCGGTAATAAAGTTGTGGCGAGTCATTGAGTTCATAAGAGTAGGGCAGATAGACCAATTTGCGTTTGCCCGCATCCATCAGATAGGGCTGGTCATCGTTGACCCAGTCAGAGACAAAATCGACTCCGGCATCAGCAAGCAACTCCAGCGTGTGCCAGGTTTCAGACAATCCAGCTCCCAGCCAGCCACGTGGTCGCCGCCCGCTGAAGCGTTCAAGTTTTTCAAGAGATTCGTTGATCACACGGCGCTCTTCATCTATCGACAGGCCCGACAGACGCACGCTGTTGGTCAGGTTGTGGCCCATGAACTCCCAATCGAGTTTGAGTGCATCCTCCAAAATCTGAGGGTGATGGTCGCAGATATCGGCATTGACCGTGGCCGTGGCGCGAATGCCGTATTTGCTCAACACCTCCATGATCCGAAAGACGCCAACTCGATTGCCATAGTCGCGCTGCCCCCAGGGCCGCACGGTGGGCGTCTCAGTCGGCGCCTTCTCCCATGGATGACTGGCCATGGGCCTTTTGAGTGAGAAAAACTCGATGTTGGGAATGATCCACAAGGCCAGGCGCGCGCCATTGGGCCATCTCAGGGCAGGGCGCCGATTGATGGGCGTGTAGGGAAATGGGCCGTAGTCGTTTTCCTGCATTGCAAAATCTCCAATTGATTACACGATCTGCTCTTGCACATATTGCGCCGCACCGTGACCTGCCAGCCGGCCAAAAACTGCGCCGGAGACAAGTCCAGTGCCGCTGGGATAGTTGAAGTAAAAAATACCGCCCACCATTTCGCCAGCGCAGTACAGACCGGGTATAGGCGCTTGCATCACATCTAGCACATTTCCGTTGTCTGGATCGATCCGCAGCCCGCCAAAGGTGAAGGTGATGCCGCAAGTGGTGCCATAGGCGTCGAAGGGCCCCGTGTCCAGGGCTTGGGCCCAATTTGTCTTGGGTGGATCAATGCCTACTGTGCCCTTGCCGTCTTTGACGGTGTGGTCGAATGGCAGATCAGATTGCGTGGCGGCGTTGTAGGCTCGCACCGTCTCGAGAAAACCTTTGGGGTCCACGCCTTCCATCTTGGTGGAGAGCTCTTCCAATGTGTTGGCGCTGACCTTTGTCATCATCTTGATGCGGTACTCTGAGCGCAGCAGCTTGCTGACCTTGGCATCGAACACCTGCCAGGCCATCTGACCCGGCTGTTTGAGCACTTCGCCACCGTATTTGGCATAAGTGAAGGAGTGAAAGTCAGCACCTTCATCGACAAAGCGTTCGCCCCGCGAGTTCACAAGCAGACCAAATATGTAACTGTGCTTTTGGAATTGGTCACCAACGTTCAGATCACCATAGGCAGGGGCGTTCATATCCCAGCCAGTTGCATGTGCGCCAGACCAGTTGCCATGACTTCCGGCTCCGATGTCCAAAGCCATATTCAACCCGTCTCCTTGGTTGTAGCGAGACCCCCTTACCTTGGCCAGATCCCAACCAGTGCCCAGATAGCGGGTGCGCATTTCGGTATTGGCTTCGAAACCGCCGCAGGCTAGCACCACCGCTCCAGCCTCAAACTGCTGGGTCTTGCCGCCCTGATTTGCAATCACGCCGGCCACACGCTCGCCGTCCAAGAGCAGTGATTTGACGCGCGTGTTGTAAAGCACCTTGATGCCAGCCTTCTCCACAGCGCGGTCCAGAAACTGAATCAGTCCGGAGCCGCCACCTGAGACTTCCGCAGGCATACGGCCAAAGAAGCGGCGTCGACCATTGACTATCGCCGATTGGCGACCATAGTTGGGCACCAACTTCACGCCTTTGGAGCGCAGCCATATCATGACGTCAAGGCTGCGCGTGACAAGTATTTCTGAAAGCGCAGGATCAGTCTTGTAATTTGTCAGGCGAAATAAGTCGTCAAAAAACTCCTCGGTCGTGTTGGTTCCAAAATCACAATCAGCGATCTCGTCTGGCGTCAGCTCAAACACCTTTTGCAATTCCTCCACGCCTGAGAAGGCAAAACGCATCACGCCGCCAGCAAAGCGACTGTTACCGCCGCTGTCATCTTGGGATGCTGCTTCCAGCACCATCACTCGAACACCCTTTTCGTGTGCAGCAAGGGCCGCGCACAAGGCTGCGTTGCCTTTGCCGACAACGATCACGTCATATTTTTGATTAGATTCTTCTGCCATTGTCAATTCCCAGATTGTGTAGATTCAAGTAACTTGCTCAGTAGTCGAAAGTCCTGCTGATGTTCGATGCGATCGACGAAGTCCACAACCGCGGCTGCAGCTTCGCTGCTTAAGACAGTGCTCGCACACAGCGCGAACTTAGCCTTCAAAAGCGGCATAGGAAGTGGATGCGCAGAGGTGCGACCCAGCGCCTGATCCACGCTGGCCTCGTGCACAGTTCCATTGCGCATGGTCACGCGCACAGCGCCACCAAAATGATTGGAGGTGTTGAATTGTGTCTCGTCGTAGGGCGCGACTTCGATGCGCAACATCAGCTCACGCACGCGGGCATCCTCGTGCGCATTGCCTTCGAACTGAATGATGCTGACGTGACCGTCCAATAGTGCACGTGCCAGCACGTACTGCAAACTGAATTTGGCATCCAGCGCACTGGCAGGCGCTGGCCGATGGGTGTGCTGCAGGCGGCGTTTGTGAATCCAAGCTTGTACTCGAATCACATCTGCGCTGTTCAAGGCGTGGTCTCGAACCAGCGCCAAGGTGGCATCGATTGCGGAATGGGTGCTGCCGCAACAGGGGTATTGCTTGATGGCGATACCTGGTGCCAAGATGTCCAAGGGCGCAGCCCAGGCGGCGAGCGCTGGAGCCACGTCGTAAGTTCCTGGTCCATTGAATACATCTAAAAAGCCTTGCTCATGCTCAAACACATTGCGCGTGTTGGCGGTGAAGCCATTGGATGCCAACCGTGCTGCGAGCAAACCGTTGCGCGCGCAGTGGCCTACATGCAGCGGCTTTGTCATGGTGCCGAAATTGGATTTAATGCCAGAAGAGAAAGAAGCGGCCAGAGCAAGCGCGGTCGCTGTGCTTTGTGCATCGAGTCCCATCAGTTTGGCGCAGGCCGCGGCAGCGCCGAATACACCTAGAGTAGCCGTTGGATGCCAGCCCTTCTGGTAGTGATGAAAATTCACTGCCATTCCCATTTTGCATGCCACCTCGAAGCCAGCTACATAGGCCAGAACAAATTGCGCACCGCTGCAACTGATCGTGTCGGCCAGCGCCATCAGTGCCGACAGGATCGGTGCTGACGGATGACCGCCCATGGTGTTGTTGCAATCATCAAAATCCAGTGCATGAGCAGCGCAGCCGTTGATCAGAGCTGCATCCAGCGCACCAACTCGACGACTCCCGCCCAAGAGCAGGCTCGGGCCTAGCGCCAGATCAAGACTCAGTTGGGTGAGGCGGGGCGCATCTTCACGGCTACCAGCCAACGTCACGCCCAGGGTATCTAGCAAGCCCACCTTGGCCCAGTGAAAGACGTCACTGTCGATGGCGTTGGTGTCGAGCGACACGATCCGAGTTGCCAATTGCATCGCAAGGCCGGGCGCTTGGCCATTCGCAGCAAGGCTTGCCGCGAGCGAATCAGATAATGTTGTTGATGTCACAGAGGTCACCCTGGTGGCTGCTTTCTTTGTAGGATACCACGGTATACTGTGTGCGTCACTCTCACAAGCACCTTCATCAGGACCCTGCCATGACCCACGGCGACATGCACGACAACCCCTACACACGCGGCATGGCGCAATTCGTGTCAACGCTGCGCTATGAGGACATACCTGCCCAGGTCATCCAGCGAATTAAGTTACTCATGCTTGACTCCATCGGTTGCGCACTTTACGGCAGCGACCTGCCGTGGACACGCATTTTGCAAGACACCTTGAGTGGCCTGGACAGTTCCAGCACCTGTGGGGTTTGGGGCACAAAAGTGCGCTTGTCCGCGCCGCATGCCGCATTGGTCAACGGCACGCAGGTGCAAGGCTTCGAGCTTGACGACGTGCACAGACAAGGTGTGCTCCACGTGGGCGCGGTGGTGCTTCCGGCTTTGCTGGCCATTGCTGAAATGAGGCCTGGGATGGGCGGGCGTGAATTTCTCACGGCGGCAGTAGCTGGCTATGAAATCGGCCCGCGTGTGGGCATCTGCATGGGCCAAGAACACATCGCTCAGGGCTGGCATTCAGGAGCAACACTGGGTGTCTTTTCCGCAGCGGCTGGCGCAGCGCGGGCACTCCAACTCGACATCGATCACACCGTCCATGCACTTGGCATCGCTGGTACCCAATCGTCTGGCCTCATGGCCGCGCAGTATGGCGCTATGGTCAAGCGAATGCACGCAGGTCGGGCTTCACAAAGCGGGCTGTATGGAGGATTATTTGCAGAGCGAGGCTTTACCGGCATTGTCAATGTGCTGGAGAGCGAGTACGGCGGTTTTTGTTCCACATTCTCGCGCTCGCACGATCGCTACGATCTGACTCAGCTCACGGCAGACCTTGGGCATGTATGGCAGACCATGGGCATTGCTCTGAAGTTCTACGCATGTGTTGGCAGTAACCACACCACGCTCGATGCCATCCGCGCGATGCAACAAGAGAGCGCTTTCGGTGCGGACGACGTCAAGTCCATCCTCGTGCATGGCTCGCAAGTCACCATGGACCATGTGGGCTGGAAATACGTTCCCCAAGGGCTGACGTCGGCGCAACTCAATTTACCTTATTGCGTAGCAACGTGGCTGCTCGAAGGCGACTGCTTTGTCGATCAATTCACACAAGAAAAGGTGGCGGACCCAGAGCGCATGCGGGTGGCCGAACTTGTGCAAGTACGTCACGATGCAGATATCACAGCGCGTGGTTCCAAGTTCCGCCACATGGTGCGTGTGGAGTGCGAACTGAAGGACGGAACTCGCTTGGAGCGGACCGTTGAGGCTGGCCGAGGCAACGAGAAAAATTTTGCCAGTCAGGATGACGTGGTGGAAAAATTCCGCAAGCTGGCAAGTCGTGCTTTACCGCCGGCCCAAGTGGAGCAAATCAAGGACTGGTTTCTCGACCTTGAGACACAGGTCGATGCGTCCAAGCTGGCACGGCTACTGACTGTGCAATGAGTTTTTCAATCGAGCATGCCAACTGCCTAGGCGCTGCCTGTCTTAAGCGCGCGCTCACTGCGCTGCACTTGGACCCGAGCACGCAGCGCTCCTCGGATGTGATGTGCCGCTGCAATCCGCGCACCATCTTCATCACGCCGTGCAATTGCATCAACCAGTTCACTGTGCTCCTTCAAAACTTCATCGCGCCGCTCACGGCTGAACAAATTCGAGACACGACGGTGGGTGGACAAAATGTCGGAGATCGAGTGAAGGAATCTGGCTATGTAGCGATTGCGTGCCGCCTGCGAAATGAGGTTGTGGAAAGCCAGGTTGTGCTCGAACATCTTGTCGGGGGCGTCCAAGAGACTTGCTTCAACTTCAACCATGTGTTGCAGGCTGCTGATTTCGGCATCGGTCGCAAAACGCGCGGCCATTCCCGCCACTGTGCTCTCCAACACCTCGCGCGCGCTGTAAAGTTCATGGACTGCAGATTCGTCAAGCGTCGCCACCACCAGACCGCGTCTGGGGTGGGGCGTCAGAAGGCCCTCGCTTTCAAGGCGTCTGAGTCCTTCGCGCGCCGGCGTACGGCTGATCTTGAGCCAATCGGCCACCATGTACTCCGACAACCGGTCGCCCGGCTTCATCTGATTGGTGGTAACAGCTTGGCGAATGGCCTGATAGGCCACATCCCCAAGCAGCAAGTTGGAATCGTGTTTCTTTTTCACACAAAGATTGTCGCATGATCGATCACTCACATCCGTTGCATGTCCAAACCCTGGGCCCGGTCGTGCCAGCGGCAGTTCAACTGGCTCATTTCTCGGCAAACCTGCGGCTGCAGGACATACCCCATGATGTCTTGCATCGCGCTAAATCTTGCATCATGGATACCGTGGCCTGCGGCGTCTTCGGTGCGCAGTTTGCGTGGAGCCAGGCCGTAGCCGACTATGCCAAGCGCTATGCCAGCGGCGGGCCCTGCAGTTTTTTTTCAAATTCGCAAGAACGTTTGCAGGCACCACTGGCAGCACTGGCCAATGGCGCTGCGGTGCATGCATTCGAGCAAGACAGTCTTCGCTTTCCAGGCGCGGGCGTGCATCCGGGCGCGGCTCTTGTGCCCACCATCGCGGCAGCCTGCCAAGATGTGGGAGCCAATGGTGCCACTGCTTTGTGCGCCTTTGTGGCTGGCTGCGAAGTGCTGTTTCGAATCGGTGCTGCCTCGCATCACAGCAGCGAAAAGCTCGGTTTTCATGCGCCAGGTCTGACGGGTGTTTACGGTGCGGCTGTGGCCGCCTCAGTGGTGTATGGCTTGGACAGCGATTCAATCGCCAATGCCCTTGGCGCTGCAGGCTCGATGTCAGCCGGACTGCTCGCTTTCAGCAAGTCGACTCAGGGCACGATGGTCAAGCGTTTGCATATGGGCCGCGCCTGCGAGGCGGGTATCTTGGCTGCGCGCCTCGCGCAATCAGGCTTTGGCGGGCCACACACCGTGCTAGATGGGCGCTTTGGTTATCTGGAAGTATTTTGCCGCGATGGCGATGCATCTTTGCTGGTCCAAGGGCTTGGCACGCAGTGGGAGACCCGACGTATCTGCCTAAAGCGCTATGCCTGCCACGTTACCGCACAGGCACCCTTGCAGGCGATGGGTCAACTCATGTCTGTCCATAAATTGGACAGCCAGGATGTGGCCTATGTGGAGTTGCAATGCAACGAAAAGCTGTGCAGTCACCACGATATTCGCGCGCCGCAAGATGTCATGCAGGCCCAGTACAGCGTACCCTTTTGCCTAGCCCTGGGCCTGTACCGTGACCCGCTGTCACCCGCCTCGTTCGACGAATCAGCGCTGCAAGATCAAGATATTTTGCAGGCTTGCCGCGCAGTGCGGCTGATTGCGGTGAGTGACCTGCCCAGTTCATGGAGCGCCCGTTTAACCCTGGTACTCAAGGATGGCCGCAGGCTCGAATGCGAGGCCAATACATTCAAGGGCATGCCCAGCGACGAATTGAGTCAGCAGGAAGAGCGTGACCGCTTCAATGTTCTTTGCGCCAGCCTTGGAAGCAGCGCCACACAGAGCCTTTACGAAAGCATTTCAACTCTTGAAGATCAGCACAGGTTCCCGCATGCAGTCAGTCCACGGTGAACACCTATTCTCCGAGAGGCTCTCAACCCTTGGGGATGATCCCATGTGGCAAGCTCTGACAATGCCGTGCAATCTGGCCTGGCAGAGTAGACCAAACGCGCTCCGGCTTGCCGTCAGGCCAGTCAAACACAGGGCGCTTGTCGATCGGGGTGTAGCCATAGCGATTGTGGCTTGGCAGCATGACTGAATCATGCGATACGCACAAGGATGGCAGGCTGTTAGCCCATGGCGCTTTCATGCGCTTCTGGGTTGCCCGCTTGGTGTCAACCATGGGCTTGCAAATGATGGTCCTGGCGCTGGGATGGTTGATGTACGAAATCACCGCAGACGCCTGGGATCTGGGCCTGCTTGGGCTGTACCAGTTTTTACCTGCACTGGCGCTGAGTTTGTTTGCGGGCCAGTTTGCCGACAGGCACCACCGCGGCCGCATTCTGGCCATCTGCATCGCCCTGCAGTTATTGGTGGCACTGTTGCTGATGGCCGCCTGCCTGTGGGGACAAATCACACCGGCTTTGCTGATGGGGGCGGCCATGCTGATTGGAATCTCGCGAACATTTCAGTTGCCCGCTCAGCAGGCGCTCATACCTTTGCTGGTGCCCCCCTCTGTGCTTGCCCGCGCGACCGCTCTGAACGCAGGCGCAGGACAAGCCGCTATCTTGGGTGGACCGGCAATCGGTGGCTTCCTGATGGCGGCTGATGCAGTCTGGGCCTTCGGTGCCTGCGTGCTGCTCTTTTTGGTTGGCTTCACGCTGATGTGCACGGTTCGATATTCGCATGTTCCAAAAACACATGAGCAGCCCAGTTGGACATCGCTGTTGGCCGGCGGCCGTTATGTCTGGTCAAACAAGACACTGCTGGGTGCGATGACTCTGGACCTCTTGGCTATGCTGCTCGGCGGAGCCACTGCGCTTCTTCCCGTGTTCGCCAAAGATGTTCTGCAAGTGGGGCCCGTAGGCCTGGGGGTACTTCGCGCCGCCCCTGCGGCAGGTGCGCTGCTGGTGTCGGTGATGCTCGCAAGGGTGGCTCTAGAGCGTCAGGTCGGCGCCAAGTTGATGGTGGCCATCGCAATTTACGGTGCGAGCATGCTGGTCTTTGGACTGTCCACGCAGTTCGCAGTGTCGCTGTGCGCGCTCGTGGTCTCTGGCGCGGCCGATATGGTCAATGTGGTGGTGCGTCACACACTTGTTCAAATGGACACACCCGAAGCCATGCGCGGCAGGGTTGGTGCGATCAATGCCATCTTCATGGGGGCGAGCAACCAGCTAGGCGAATTCGAGTCAGGCGCAACTGCGGCATTGGTTGGGCCCGTTGGCTCGGTGGTTCTGGGCGGTGCAGCCACGCTGGCCATCGCTGCATGCTGGACCAAGCTGTTCCCCAGCCTTTGGCGGCGAGACCGCTTGATTGAGCCGCCATTGGAACAGCCCCGTGCCGCTAAGTGATTCTGATCTGGCCGAACGCAAGCGAAAAGGTAACGCAGGTGTCTGGTCAGCGGGTGGTTGCGAAAGTTAGCACTGGCGTAGCAGACCTTGTGTCACTCCAGCTTCATCCCGGAGGACTTGCTGACGTTTGCCCAAGTGGCCTTGTCTTCGGTGAGAAAGCGTTGCATTTGTGCGGTAGACATATTAAGCTTGGTGATCCCTAGTTCGATGAGCGTGCGGCTCACGGTCGCAGATGCAAGTGCGGTAGCCAGCTCTTTTTCCCACTTCTGCGCCACGGCATCGGGAACACCTGCAGGCATCAAAAGTGCAAACCAATAAGACACATTCATGCCTTCCACTCCCTGCTCTTGGAATGTCGCGACATCTGGGAATGCGGGGTGGCGTTGGGTGCCAGACACGCCGATGGCGTTCATCAGGCCAGACTTCACATGCTGGCCCGCTGATGCAGGATTGGTGAAAATCAGGTCGATCTGGCCGCCCAGCACATCGGTTGCGGCCTGTGAAGCACCCTTGTAGGGCACCATCTGCAGCTTGAGTTTAGATTTCATTTGGAACAGCGAGGAGATCAGATGACTCGGACTGCCAGCGCCAACGCCAATCGTAAATCCGCCTGGCCTAGTCCCTTGTGTTGCTGCCATGTCCTTGATGCTGCGCAGGTTGGACTGTTTGCCTGAGAACAAGATCGCGGGAGCGACGCCGATCATGCCAATGCTGCGAAAACTGGTCACTGCGTCGTAAGAAAGCTGCGAGTAGAGCGCTGGCGCCGTGGTCTGAGCGTTATCTGCGAGGAGCACGGTGTAGCCATCGGCCGGCGCCTTGGCCACCAGCCCAGTGCCAATGGTGGCACCTGCGCCAGCTTTGTTGTCTACGAGTACGGGTTGCCCCATCTGTTCGGAGAGTTGCTTGCCCAGCAACCGAGCGACCGCATCAGAGCTTCCCCCTGCGGTGTACGGGACAACGATCGTGATCGGCTTTTGTGGGAAATCTTGGGCCAGCGCGCTTGAAGGAATCAGGCAGAGCGAGTTAGCTGCTGCGACAGCGACAAAAGCGATCAAACGTGAAGGTGGCATGAAGTAGACCTCGAGAACAAGAAAACTGGGGGTAAGTTTAAGCCGTACTCAGATTTCATGCAAATGGTCGCCCACCCAACACTCCTTCACCCAAAGTGCTTGGCCTGCTAGAAATCTTTCGCCAAGCTGAAGTTGAGCAGTAAGACTGAAGGCGGCTGACGATTTCTGGTACCCCAGTATGAGCAAGCCGCCTTCAGTCTTGCTGCTCAACGCCCCCGCCCCCGGCAACACCTGAAGACCCATCAAACCCAACATACCTCACAAAATGTGCATTGTCTTCACGCACAGATTTAACCGTGTTGGCAATGAAGCTCTGGTCTGGGTAGCCCATGGCAATGCAGATCATGATGCTTTGATCATCTGGAATACAAGCATGCTTGCGCACCACACTGGACTGCATGATGCCTTGGCCGTTGATGACGCAACCCAGGCCATGCTCCCAAGCCGCCAGCACAATGGCGTGTGAGAGGGCGCCCAAATCGAAGTGGCTGATGGCAGCGGGCTCCAGATATTTGTCGTATGTCAGAACCAAAGAGACCGGCGCATCAAACTGGCGAAAGCCGCGCATCACCCAATCGGTACGCCGCTCTTTGTCGTCACGCGCGATGCCCATGGCCTCAAACAATTGAACCGCAACATCAATTTGACGTTTTCGGTGCAAGCCTTCATAAGACTCCTTCATCGGAAAATCACGTTTTGGCGGAACGCCACTGACCATGTTTTCAGTATTGCCTTTGCGTATACGGTCAAGCGGTTCGCCCGTGACCACATGCACATGCCAGGGCTGCGTGTTCATGGACGATGGTGCCCACTTGGCCACTTCCAAGATCGCATCGATGACCTCGCGTGGCACAGGTTTATTCAGATAGCCCCGAATGCTCTTGCGGGCTTTAACCAGTTCTTGGAATTCCATTGCGCCTAAGCCTTTGGTGATGAAATTAAAACGATGCCTAACTTTACCAGCCAAGTTGGGCACAAGCACCCACAGAGATCAAGCAGCTGTAATTTGAACAGGCACGCCGCTGAGCACCGCGTTGCCAGACAGGGGGTCGCGCCATTGGTCGTTGAGCAAACTGTTGAAGTTCACGCCAGGCCGCAGTTGTGCCACTCGCAGTTGAGTGCCTGGCAAGTCATGGCCCCAACCATGAGGCAAGCTCACCACGCCGGGCATCAACTCTTCGCTCAAGCTCACCTGCGCGAGCAACTGCGCGCCTGAGCTTTGCAGGTGCGCCATGCCCCCCTCGATCAAACCCAAATTGGCAGCGTCTTGGGGGTGGACCATCAGCGTGCACCGCTGCGGGCCTTTGGCAAGCACCGGCAGGTTGTGCATCCAACTGTTGCCCGAGCGCATGTCGCGCCGCCCGATCAGCAAGAAGCCTTCGTGTTTTGCGTTCAAAGCTGCATCGACATTCACCAGGTCCGCAATGAACATCTCGGGCGCCAATTCAATGCGGCCCGAGGTTGTGCGCAACACTTCGGGAATGCGCGGCGCAAGGGCGCCCAAGTCAATGCCTCCAGCGGCAGCTTTCACGTCGGCCAGTGTCAGGCCGTAGGGGCCACTTCGCAGAGCTTGGTCGATCAATGCCTCAGGGCCATTGTTGGACGCACCAGGCGTTGGGTTGGCTTTGCCTTGAATCATTGCAGTCAAGCGCAGCAATGTTTCCCATTCATGGGGGTGATCAGACGGTTTTTCAAAAACAGCAGCGCTAAAACGCGCGTGGTTGCGGTAGGAAAACTGCGGAAAGGGAATGTCGAAATGCAACTCCTCCAGCGGCGAGAGCCCCGGCAAAATCACATCGGCATGACGGCTGGTTTCGTTGAGGTAAATGTCCATACTCAACATGAAAGTCAGTTTGTCCAATGCAGCGGCAATGCGTGGACCGTTGGGCGTAGACAGTACGGGGTTGGCTGCGATGCTGATCAACGCTTTGACTTGGCCTTGCCCCGGGGTTTCGATTTCTTGCGCCAAGCAGGTGATCGGCAATTCGCCAAACACCTCGGGCGCGCCACTGACACGGCTGTGGTGACGGCCGGTCTTGACGCCGCGCCCTTGGCCCGGTGCGCCTTGCGTGTTAGCGGCAAAGGCTGCAGCCTTTGTGAACATGGCGCCGCCCTCTTGATCAAGGTTGCCAGTCAGAATGTTCAGCACATCGATCAGCCAACTGTTCAAACTGCCAAAGCGCTGTGTGCAAGTTCCAATACGACCATAGACGGCTGCGCGCTTGGCCGTGGCCAGATCGCGTGCCAATTGGCGCTGTGTTTGTGCCTCGATGCCGCAGCCGCTGGCCATGCGCTCAGGGGTGTAGGGCTGCATGGCCTGGCGCAGCGTCTCCAAGCCATTGAGGTGCTCTGCCAGTTGGCCCAATTGAACCAGACCTTCGTCAAACAGTGTGTGAACCAAGCCCAGCAATAAAAAAACGTCACCGCCTGGTTGAATTGGCAAGTGCTGATCGGCGTGCTCAGCGGTTTGTGTGCGGCGCGGATCAACCACAATGATCCGCCCCCCGCGCTCGCGCATGGCACGCGCCTTGCCGCGGTAATCGGGCACAGTCCAGATGCTGCCGTTGCTGACCATCGGGTTGGCGCCAATCACCAGCAGCAGGTCTGAGCGCTCAATGTCGGGCACCGGCACTGACATCCAATGGCCAAACATCAAACCGCTACTCAGGTGTTTGGGCATTTGGTCCAGTGTGGAGGCAGAAAATAAATTGCGCGTGCCCAGGGCCTTGGCCAAGGCCGGGAAATAACTCAGCAAGCCTATTTTGTGCGCTGCGGGGTTGCCAATGACGGTGGCTACGGCATCGGGGCCATGCTCGGCAATGATGGGCAGCAAGCGGCGCTCCACTTCAGCAAAGGCTTGTTCCCAAGTGGCTTCAACGAACTGACCATCGCGCTTGATCAGCGGCTTGCGCAGCCTGTCCGGATCTTCATGCAAGTCTTTCAAAGACACGCCTTTGGGGCAGATGAACCCATGGCTGAATACATCGTTGTCTGCCCCACGAATGCTCAGGACTTGATCGCCTTGCGTGCGCACCACTAAGCCGCAGCAGGCTTCGCACAATGGGCAAATTCGGTAATGGCTTTGAACAGATCCGGGAAGCGGGTTGGACATCAAGACTCTCCTGTTGTTAAACCATCAAGCCTGTGACTGCATCTGAGATGAGCTTGAGTGAAATCACCAACAAGCCCGCTTGGATCCATCGGTAAAACCAAACATCGGCAATCTTGTTGGTCAAATAAGCCCCGACAACAGTTCCCAGCAAAGCAAATGGAATCAGCAAAGCGGCCAGTGTCAAGTCTGATTCAGAGTAGGGGCTCAGCTGCTGATACGGCAAAATTTTTGCTGCATTGATGACGGCAAAAAACAGTGTGGACGTTCCGGCAAACTGCAGTTTAGGAAGTTTTTGTGGCAAAACATAAATTTGAAAGGGTGGCCCCCCCGCATGCGAGATGAAGCTTGTAAAGCCCGACAAGCTGCCCCAAAAAAACCCCTTCTTCACATTCAAAGATTGTGTTTGCTCAGGTGCTTTGCGCATCCACGTGTTCAAGCAAAAGCCAATTCCAACCAGACCCACCATGAATTTAATGGCGATATCAGAAGTGAACGAAGCCGTGGCCCACCCGATGGCCACACCCACAATGCCTGCAGGCACTAGGATTTTCAAATTGACAGCACTGAAATTTTTGCGGTAAAGCCAAATGCCCACAAGATCGGAGATGATGTAAATGGGCAGCAGCAGCACCGTGGCTTTGACCGGCGACATCACCAATGACAAGATGGGAACAGCCAACATGCCTATGGTTGGAAGCCCGCCCTTGGACAGGCCTACAAGAACAGCGGCGATGCTGGCGAGAAAAAAATAACTGTCAAATTCCATCAATCAAGGCGATGTGCCCCACAGAGTTGGCTGGTGTGGCCCCCTCGCACGATGTATTTGCCACCGTACTTTTCAATGGTGGCAGGCGCATTTTGTGCGTATTGGGCGTAGCCCTCTGGGTTGGTGACAGAGACTTGTCCAATCAAATAGGCTTTGGTCATGAGTGTTCCTCTACAAAGGTTGCAAGGCGCAGGCTTATCAAGCCCGCTTGAACGATATCACCAACCGATAAACCATGCGCAGCATCAGCAAGGTCAGAAGAATTTCAAGCCCTGTGACCAAGACCGCCCCCAGGGTATGCCACTTGGTTTGTCGAGCCAAAAACTTGGCAATCAGGTGTTCGCGCATCAACTCAATGCTGTCGTAAAAGCTGGGAATGATCAGCAGCGTGAGCAAGGTTGATGTGATGGTTCCGCCAATGATAGAGACCGCCATAGGCCGGTAAAACTCACCGCCCTCACCGATGCCAATGGCAACTGGCAACATGCCGGCAATCAAAGCAAAAGTGGTCATGATGATGGGGCGAAGGCGCTTACGGCCAGCGGCCATCAAGGCCTCTTCTCGGTCCACGCCCAGGGCCTCCTGCGTTCGCGCTGCATCAAGCAGCAAGATGGCATTTTTGGCCACCAAGCCCATCAACATGATCACGCCAATGAGGCTCATCAAATTCAAAGTCCCCCCTGTTGACAACAAAGCCAGAACCACACCGATCAGTGACAAAGGCAAGGAAAACATCACGGCCAAGGGGGCAGTGAACGAGTTGAACTGCATGACCAAAATAAAGTACATCAAGCCAATGCCTGAGAGCAAGGCAATGCCCATTTGTTTGAAGACTTCTTGTTGGTCTTTGGAGGCGCCTGCCAACTCCAAGCCAAAGCCCTCCGGAAAGCTCATGCTTTTGGCAACCTTCAGCGCATCTGCAGTGACTTCTCCAGGCGATCGCCCTTGTGCATTGGCTGTCACGGTGATGGTGCGCTTGCCATCAGAGTGTTCAATGCGAGAGGGGCCGGTGCCCATCGTGACTTTGGCAATTTGCGCCAAAGGCACCACGGTGTTCATGCCAGCCACGGTGATCGGGAGTCGCTCAATATTGGAGGCACTCATGCGGTCCTCAGGGGCCAAACGCACGGCCACATCACGAGCCTCCCCTGTGGGGTCAACCCAGTCACCCACGTCAATGCCAGCAAAGGAAACGCGCAAGGCATTGGCGGCATCGGCCACCGAAATTCCCAGTGAATTGGCCAAGCCTCGGTCAAGTTCAATTTGCAATTCTTTTTGCGGATCTTGTTGGGACAAGCCCACATCCACCGCCCCAGGCACTTGCCTGAGTTGGACCATGAATTGGCTTGCCAATTCGAGCAGTTTGCGCGAATCAGTGCCACTGAAGCGAATTTGTACCGGCTTGGATGCCCCGTTGGACAAGTCGTCCAGCACGGTGTACTCGGCACCCACCAATTGAGCCGTACCACGTCGCAACTCAATGGCAATTTCTTGGGCGGTGCGGTTGCGCTGTGTGCTCTTGCCGATCTCCACATAAATGCGGCCACCCGTGGGGTTGACGTAACTGTTGGTGGCTTTGGTTTCAGGAAGGCTGCGTGCAATGGTATCAGCGGCTTCAAGCTTGATGCGTGAATATTCTAAATTGCTGCTGGCTGGGGTGCGCACATCGATGGCAAAAGTGTTGCCATCGCCTTTTGGGAAAAAACTCGAGCCACCATATTTGAATTGAAGGCCCAATGCCACCACCAAACTCACCAAGGCAAAGGCTGTTGTCCAGCGCCGATGGTGCAAAGCCCAAGCAATCACGTTGCCGTATCGGTCGGCTTGGTGGTCAAACCATATGTTGAATTTAGACAGCCAAAGACTCAGGCCTGTTTTGGGTTTCAGATGTTCGCCTGGGGGGTCACCCCAGTAGGCTGAGAGCATTGGATCCAAGGTGAAAGAGATCAGCAAACTGACCAGCACTGAGGCAACTACCGTCAGGCCAAAGGGGCGAAACCATTCGCCAGAGATGCCCGGCATGAAGCCCACAGGAATGAACACAGCCACGATCGAAAATGTAGTGCCAGCCACGGCCATGCCAATTTCAGAAGTGCCATTCAATGCAGCGGTGCGCCGGTCGGAACCGCGTTCCATGTGCCGCACGATATTTTCTCGCACCACAATGGCATCGTCAATCAAGACTCCAATGGCCAGTGACAAACCCAGCAAACTCATGAAGTTGAGCGTGAAACCACACAACCACACGGCGATGAAAGCCGTGATGACCGAGGTGGGCAATGACAGTGCCGTGATCAAAGTCGAGCGCCAAGAATTGAGAAACACATAAACCACAAAAATGGTCAAGCCCGCGCCAAGAAGCAAAGCCTCCACCACATTGTCCAGACTGTCTTGCGCTTCCTCACCGCCGTTTTGCGTGACCTCAATTTGAGTGCCCTTGGGCATGGCCGCATTCATTGTCTTCACCAATTTCAGGACCTCCTTGGCAACGGTGACAGTGGAGGCATCACGAGAACGCGTGATGGACAAGCCCACATTGGGGTTGCCGCTGCGAATGCTCAAAGTATCTAAGTCAGAAAAGCCATCTGTGATCGTTGCCACTTGACCCAGGCGCACCAGCTCATTGCCACTGCGGCGTACAACAATTTGTTGAAACTGAGCAGGTGTTTCGATTCGGCCCAAGATGCGTATGCTTTGATCTTCCAACTCTCCTCGAATTTTTCCAACGGGTGCGGTTGCATTTTGGGTGCGCAAGGCATTGACCACCTCGGTCACAGACAAGTTGACTTCACGCAATTTATCGGCGTGCAGAAGCACGCTCAACTCACGCCTGAGTGCGCCATTGACATTGACTTGTGCCACCCCCGGTATGGCCCGAAATTTATCAGCCAATTGGTCGTCTGCCAGTCGTGAAATTTCGGCATGTGTTTGCACCGATGAGGACAGCGCCAATTGCACAATGGGCTGCGCTGAAGGGTCGATGCGCAAGATAACCGGTTCCCGAGTTTCAGTGGGCAGTTTGTAACGCACTGTTCCTATGGCATTGCGAACTTCATCGGTCGCCTCAACCATGTTTTTCTTGAACTCAAAAAACAATTGAAGGCTGGCATTGCCCTCGTTGGCTTGACCTCGAATGTCTTTGACCCCGTTGATGGATTGCAGGGCTTTTTCAACGCGGTTGAGAACCTCGCGCTCCACAGTCTCGGGTGAAGCACCTGGGTAGCTGATGTTGACCACCAACAGCGGCATGTCGACATCAGGAATTTGATTGACCTTGAGTTTTTGCAGTGCCAACACGCCCATGGCCATGAGCATGATCAAGATGACGACGGTGACAAGCGGCTTGCGAACGCTGAAATTAGACAGAAACATGGCTTACTTGCCTGCTGTGTCTTTGGGCGCAGCAGGCGCGCGCATGCCAAAAGTCTGGCCGTCTTTGAAGGTGCTTGAAGAGTTGCGCAGAATTTTGTCACCCGATTTCAAGCCCGATTGCACCACCCAGCGGCCTAAGCGCGTGTCACGATCACCCAGTTGAACACTGCGTTTGCTCAGCTTGTTGTTTTCAAGCAGCCACACAGAGGCCTTGTCACCTTCACGCATCAAACTGTCTTCACTGACCATCAAGGCCAATGCGGTTTGTGTCTCGACAACCCCTTCTGCATAAAGGCCCATGATGGGGGCTTGACCTGGCAACTTGAGGTCCACAATGACAGAAACTTGGCGCGTGATGGGGTTGGCAGCGCTGTCAATGCGGCGAATTTTTCCGCTGCTCGTAAGCGTATCGCCAGACGAGCTCACCCCATTGATTCGAAAGCTCACGCGCTGACCAATTTGGAGTTTGCCCATTTGATCGGCAGCCACTTGTCCTTCTAGGCGCATGCTAGAAGGGTCAATCACCTGAATCAGCTCTTTGCCAATTTGCGCGGTGTCGCCAGCAGATGCTTTGCGCGCGCTGACCACACCGGCGAAAGGTGCTCGGACTTCGGTGCGCTCTAACTGCTGTTTGGCAGCGGCCACACGGGCTTTGCTGGCCACATGCTCGCTTTGAGCAGCGTTGCGGCGTACTTCAGATTCTTCCAAGCCTTGCAAAGACACCATCCCCTGGCCTTGCAAAATTTTCAGGCGTTGGTATTGCCGCTCGGCACTGTCCAGAGATTGTGCGGCTGCCCGAACGGCTTCTTCAGCCGAGCTCAGGTTGTCGCGAAGCACCGCGCTGTCCAAGCTGACCAACAAGTCGCCTTGGCGAACGGGTTCGCCATTTTCTTTGTGCATTTTGATAACAATGGAGGCCACTTCAGCACGCAAATCTGCGCGGCGCTCAGGCTGCAAAGAGCCTGTGATCACAGGGCCCGTACCATGCTCTGAGCTGCCTATCTCCAAAATATCTTCAGCCCCTATGCTCAAGCTTGAAATTGGAGAGTCTGATTTTTCTGCTGCTGCATCGGGCTTCTTGCAAGCCAACAAAGTCAGTGCCAATGATCCGGCCAAAAGCAGACCCATGAGAGAGTTTCGATGCATGAAGACTCCGAGAGTGAGAGGGTTGTAAATTCAAAGCACGAGAGGTGCAGTGGGGCGCACCCCAGATGGCGCTAAATTTTATCTGATGATTGACTTTTCATTTCAAAAGAGGTTGGCGCCCGCACCCAGCAAGGTTGCAACGCCCAGCAGGGCAAACACGCCCGCCGCAATCGAGTGCACCAGTTTCATTGAAATTTTGTTGGCAAGCTTGTCTCCGACGAACACAGCAGGCACATCTGCAATCAACATGCCCAGCGTGGTGCCTATGACTACCAGAAATGGCGATGCGTAATGGGCAGCCAAGGCAACCGTTGCGATCTGTGTCTTATCACCCATCTCTGCCAAAAAGAAGGTGATCAAGGTGGCGCCGAAAACGCCCAGATGCTTGGCCACTTGCGTTTCTTCTTCTTCAATCTTGTCTGGAATCAGGGTCCAGATGGCCATGCCAATGAACGAGCCGCCCAGGACCCATCGCATGATTTCCGGGCTCACCACCGAAGTTATCCATGCTCCAAGAGCGCCGGCCAACCCATGGTTGAGCAGGGTGGCAACCAAAATGCCTGCAATGATGGGGATGGGCTTCTTAAAGCGAGCCGCCAAAATGAAAGCAAGAAGTTGGGTTTTGTCGCCAATTTCAGCCAGAGCGACAACACCCGTAGAGATGAACAGAGATTCCATGAGAAATACCAATTTTAGCCAAACTAGGGCATCCATTTGGCTTGCTCTGACATGCGTGTCACAGCTGGGCGCAATCAAGACAAACCTGCTCACATCGATCCCCGGCCAGCCCGGCCCATGCCAGGATGGGCCTGCCGTAAAAATGCAAACCCGTCTATTCAAGTCTAATCCGGTTGACATTCCGGTCTAGGCAGGCTTACAGTCGGTGCAATGAAGACCGACACCATCCAAATCACGCTCGAATTACTCAATTTATTGAGCGAGGTTGACGAATTCAAAGGGGCCTGGCGCGCGCTGGGAACACTTGCGCCAGAGCGGCTCAAGGCGTTGCGGCATGTGGCCACCATTGAAAGCATTGGCTCATCGACTCGAATTGAAGGTAGCAAGCTGACTGATCGGGAGGTCGAGAAATTACTCTCCAAGCTTGAAATCAAGAAATTCGACAGTCGCGATGAGCAGGAGGTCGTTGGTTACGCCGAAACGATGGAAATGATTTTCCATGCCTTTGACGATATACACGTCACTGAAAACCATCTCAAGCAACTCCATCGTGACCTTTTGCGTTACAGCCAAAAAGATGAACGCCATAGAGGTGAGTACAAAAAGTTATCGAACAATGTCATTGCATTTGATGCCGACGGCAAGATGGTGGGGATCGTCTCCGAGACAGCCTCTCCATTTGACACCCCGCGTCGTATGACTGAACTGGTTGAGTGGCTGAAGGACACACGAGAACTTAGACGACTGCACCCACTTTTGATCGTTGCTGTGTTCACTGTCACTTTTTTAGAAATCCATCCATTCCAAGATGGCAACGGCCGACTCAGCAGGATTTTGACCACGCTACTACTTCTCCAGGCAGGCTATGCCTATGTGCCCTACAGCTCACTGGAAAGCGTCATTGAGCAAAGCAAAGAAGCTTATTACTTGGCGCTGCGCCAGACGCAGCAATCTTTGCATAGTGAAGCACCCAACTGGCAACCTTGGCTACTGTTCTTTATGCGGGCTTTGCAACAACAAAAACGCAGACTGGCCGCCAAGGTTGAGCGAGAAAAAGGGGCGCTTGCAACGTTGCCGGAATTGGCCGTCAGAATCTTGGATCACGTTCGAGATCATGGCCGGGTCACCACACGCGACATGGTCCGCGAGTTCGGCGCCAGTCCAAACACCCTTAAAACAACGTTCGGTAATCTCGTTAAAAAGGGGCTTCTGGTGCGACATGGCGGTGGTCGCTCCATTTGGTACGGGCTGCCGTGACCACCATTGAATCCGCGTGAACACGCGGTAGTAGGCAAAAAAAAGCCAACCTGTTAGGGTTGGCTTTTAAGGTATTGGTGGTGGGGCGATTACGCTGCAAATCTGGCGTAGCCAAGGGATTGGCATATCGTTTATCGCTTCGGCAATGCGCGGTTCGATACGGCGCGGATAAAGTGCAAGTGTCACCCTGTGTCCATGATACCGTAAATTTCGGAATAAGATGACGTGAAATTCGGAACGAAGTGGCGTGAATTGCGGAATAAAAGATGCCGCACCACTATCCAACGACCGAGCATGGAGGCTCAGAAACTCCGATCACTCCCCCGTCCCCGCAGGTCCGTCCGCTGACCGGCTCGGGCTGACGACCACCAGTTTGCACGACCTGCGGTGTAAAGACGATGGTTTGCCCTGAGCTTCCCACGCCTTCAATATCTCTAACTCTTCGTCGTCGTACTCGGTCTTGATCATCATGGTTTACTCACCGTTGTCATAGGAGCCGCGTTTCTCTCCCTTGTGCACTGAGCAGCGCCACGGCCTTCTTGTCGAATGAAACAAAAGTTTCCCCGCCAAGCCAATTGCCCTCAAAGGCGATCACACCATCCGCAAAATCCCCGCCTGCACTGAGCACCTCCAACCCCGCCTCGACTGCTGGCCGGTTCATTTCTACGTTTTCGCTGGCCATCAGTGCGCGGATCGCGCTAATGACGTCGTCACTTTCAATGATGTAGACGCTGCGCAGCACCCAAACAAACTCACACAAGCACGGCAGCGCAATGGCAATCAACGCGGCATCGGTCAAAACCTTGGCGGCGATGCTGGCTTGCGCCGGGTCATCGCGCACACAAGAGCGAACCAGCACGTTGGTGTCAACGGTGATTTTCATGC